>FTCV01001055.1_pt1 | contig 26134 bp, 22 predicted proteins | sample 1639691 | NCBI WGS metagenome assembly FTCV01 (sample SAMEA3914864, study PRJEB12502) | metagenome | biome: forest; material: soil | place: USA | collected 2012-03-12 | depth 0.3 m
GCGACTCGACTGCGATCGTTCGAGGGGTTCGGCCAATGCGCTCCGCTCGATCCGCGTGGATCGCGGTGCGATTCCACGTGCATCCAGTCTAGGAACGGCGCGTCGGTCCGGGGGCGCCGCGATGGCGCGCGGCAAGTCAAGCGAGTGCGATTTCGGGCCAGCCGCGCCCCCGGAGCCGCGCTACAGGGACGGTCCACAGCCACGCCAAATGTCTGCAATGCAGCAGCGGTTGCAGTCCTCAGCGACGCGAACTCGCGCCGCTGCCTCGGCTGCATTGCTTCCGACAGCAAAGCATTCTCGATGGTCAACTCGGCAGCGGTCGCAGCCTTCAGCGGCGAAGCCGCGAGGGGCGGCTATGGGCTGCTCAGCTGCCTTCCGATCCTTGAACGCACGCAAAAGACGTATGCGTGGTGATAAGCATCCTTATCACTACACAGACAATCCAGCATCAAACTCAGTTCGTTCGGAATTGAGGTGAAGGGAGGGCCTCTCTTACTTATTGAAATCCGTGGTTGCACGCCTCCTACGGCACCTATGCCAGGGCGGAACGCTGACATATCACTTCTGAATCTGCTCGCCAACTGCCAAACGGCGATCATGCGAAGCGCGATCCCAAGCATGTGGTCGCCGGCATCTACATTGTTGCCGAGGCAGCAATGCGTTAGTGGCCTTGTCCAGCGCTCGCCGGCTGGGACGTCAGCGTCGCCGCCCGATCGACCTTGTTGGATTGCGTCGCAGCCCGCTTCTGCGCGCGAATCGCAGACTTTGGATTGCTCGCTCGATCGGTGGCCCGAGAGCTTACGTGCCCCATTGATACTCCGCTGGCCGTCGTGTTGCTTGTCGTGCTGGTCGAGCTCGTGCTCTGCGCCAGGGCAGAACTCACGATGCCGATCGCACCGATTGCAGTCAGAGAAACTTTGATGATGGCGTTCACGATTCGTCTCCTAAGTGGGGTTGGTCGAGGCACGCCTTTGTCGGCATCGAGCCGCAAGCACTTTGCCTCGGAAATGCGCAGGATTGCGCGGGTGAAAATCAGGACGGCTCTGAGTTCTCGAAATCGCAACAGGCCGCCAATTACTCGATGTTTCGAATCAGCGTTCATGGCACAAAGGAAATGCTGAGGGGTGTCGCCGACTCAACGGCGTTGCCGGTGTCAGTCAGCAAGCCCGAAGCCTGGTCGATTCTGAATTCGGACACCTTTGTGCTGTTGGCAACCAGCATCCAACGCCCAGCCGGGTCGATCGCGAAACCCCAAGGTTTGTCGCCGCCCGATGGGAGACGCTGCACGAGCGCCAACTCGCCGGAGGTTGGGCTCGCACGAAAAACGACGATGGCGTTCTCTCCGCGATCCGCGACGTAGATGAAGCGGCCGTCGCGGCCGAGAGCAAGTTCGGCGCCGCTTTTCGGGCCTTTGAAATCGAGACTGCTGATTGCCTGCGTCTGGACGGGCGTCAAGCGCGCCGTTTTCCGATCCCATCTCAGCGAAATGACATTGGCGGTCAGCTCGTTCAAAACATACACGTAGTGCCCGTCGAGCGAGAACACCGAATGATGCGGGCCGCTGCCAGGCTCTGCGGCGAACGCGGGCGCGCGGGACATGCCTCTGGACACAAGCGCATGCGTCGAACGGTCGAAGTCATAGATGAAGATCCCGTCGGCTCCGAAATCGGACACGATTGCAAATCGACCAGTTGGGTCGATTGCGATGCCATGCGCATGGGCCTTCGCCTGGCGCTTTGTTGGGCCGGAGCCGGTCTCGGTAACCGTGCTCGCAACGTCAGCGACCCTGCCATCTGCGCTGAGCGGCAACGAAGTCGCCGAGCCGCTCAGGAAGTTTGCCGCGATCAGTGTCGACGAGGGCGCGTCCAGCCAGAGGTGTGTCGTGCCAAGGCCGCCAGAATCGGTCTCACTCAACTGCGTCAATGCGCCCGTAGCGTGATCGACAGCGAAGGCGACAACTCGGCCGTCTTGCCCCGCGACATCGTCGGCTACGTACAGGATGGGGCGCACGGGATTCGCGACAGACCATCGCGGCTTCGTCAACTTCGCCATGATGCCGAGTGACGAGAGCATTCCGGTACAGGCATCGAACCTGAGCGCCTGCACTCCGCCGCCGTCGGTACCGACATAGGCAAGCTGCGTCCGATCACATGTCGATAGCTCTGTCGACGCGCAGCCCGCAAGCAGTGCGACTGAAAATGCAATGGCAGCACGCAGTGGGAACGATGCTAGACACATGGCACAAGTTGGCAGAGGTGCATTTGGATGTGAAGAGTGCGTCGCATCGCGTCGGTGCGTCTACAACGGGGCCTCGAACAGCTGCCCCATTGCGAAACGACATCAACCTCGATTCGATGGAACGAAGACTATCCGATCGACATCGCCATGGCTCTGCACAAACGGCAGATTCGTTGGCACTTTTCGACCTTGTGCTCTCGTGACGCGGGGATGCGCTGCGACGCGCGTTCGCGGCGACGATACGAATCAGCGAAGTGCAGATGACTGCTTCAGGCCGAAGACCGCGGTTGCTCGCGCGCCGCAAGCCGGAATTGTGTCGGCGACTGGCCGACTTCCTTGCGGAAGAAGCGCGTGAAGTAGGCGGTGTCGAGGAAACCCAGCCAGTAGGCGATCTGCTCGATCGACTTGTCGCCAAAGATCAGGCTGCGCTTGGCTTCCGTGATGACGCGCGCATGGATCATCTTGGTCGGGCTCACACCAGTCGCGGCGATGCAGGCCGCTCGCAGTTGCGTCGGCGACACTGCCAGCATCGATGCGAAGTGCTGCAGTCGCAAATTGTCGCGGTAGTGTTGATCGATCAGGTCGCGGAAGCGATCGGCTAGCCGGACCGCGCTGGGCGCCGCGACCTCTACCTCTGCCTCATCCAGGTTGGCGCAGCGCACCAACAACAGTAGCAGCGAGGTCAGCAGAGCCTCGGTACCGACAATGTGGCCGAGCGTGCGCGCCTTGATCTCCTGCTCGAGCTTGCGCACGGTTTCGACCACTTCGGCCGCCGCCTCCGGATCGCCGGCCATCGCGAGCGTGCGCGGCAGTGTCCACAGTTGCAGGAACTCCGGCAGTTTCGCGTTGATCTGAGCCAGGTAACTTACCTCGACTGTAACGACCCATTTGTCGACGTCGACGTCGTAGTCGAGGCCGTGAACGCAGTCAGGGGGCAGCAAGAGGGCGCAAGGACCTTGGAACGGCACGCTGCGGCCTTCTAGGTTCATTTCGCCGCGGCCGTTGCGCACGAAGATCACCTGGCCGTATTCCGGGTGCGCGTGCGGCTCCGTACGCCAGCGTCCTCGATCGGTGACCCGACCGACGTTTACCAACCACTTGTCCTGCTTCTCGGGATGCTCGACATACAGCCGTACCTTCGGGACCGATGTCGGGGCCCCGTCTCGCGCGCTGGTGCCAAGATGTTTCGTGGATGCGCCGTGTGCCATGTTTTGGTTCGATAGCGGAACGCAACAAGCGTTCCCTCCCGAGACCGCCGTCAGATGTGAGCCGACCCCGGGTGTGGAATCATGCGCTCGTGACGTCCTCGATTCATCGCGGACATTCCCGGAGCCACGGATCAGCCTGAAGCGCTTCGCGACAGCTTGCACGGTATCCTCCGACAACTCAGCCGAGGGTGGCGGTCACGTCGTCGAACAACTCGTCGACACTCAGTCGCCGCGGAATGATCTTCTGGTCGAGCGCCCAGTCGATGGCCAGCTGGATGCCCTTGCGATTGGCCTCCAGGCCGATCGGCGGGAAGGCGGCCGGCGGCGCGGGATCGGCCAGGCGCCGGCTCTCGACGATCATGCGATAGATCTCGCGCACGACCTCCGGATGCTTCTTCGACAGGTCGGCGTGCACGACGAACATGTGGTTGATCGGCACCACGCCTTCGCGCGCATACCAGGCCTTGGCGGCGTTCATCGCGTCGGGCACCAGCGTGCGCACGCGCGGATCCTTGGGCATGTCCTCGCCCAGCAGCGCGGCCGCGAGCTCGCCCTTCATCATCATGTCGGGAATCGACGAACCCTTGGGCAGGCGCGTGCAGTTGGCTGGATCGCTGTACTCGGCCAGGTGCCCATCGCCCAGCGTCATCCACTCCACCTTGTCGAGGTCGACGCCGTATTCATGGCGCAGGATGCCGCGGATCCACAGCGCGGTCGTCTGCGTGTAGGTGCGCACCCCGACCTGCCGCCCCTCGATGTCCTTCGGATCGAGATGCCCGAAGTCGATGTTGAAGCCGGCGCAGTGGTGCTGGAAGCGGCCGGAGATCGGCGTGGGCAGCAGCACGTAGGGCTTGCCATAGGCCTTGGCCTGCAGCAGCGTGACGATGGCGAGCTCGCCGGCGTCGAACTGGTTCTCGCGCACCATCGCCTTGAAGCCGTTGTGCGCGGGCGTGGGACCGCAGAAGTCGAGTTCGACCTTGTCGGAGCGGACGCGGCCGTCGCGCAGGGCCCTGGTGACGGCGTATTCGGACAGGTTGACGCGCAGCGTCGGAATCGTGGAATTCATGGATGTCTCCTGTTCAAAGGCGAACCTCGATCAGCTTCGGACCGGGTTCGCGCGTGGAATCGACCATGGCCTGGTGGAAGGCCTCGGCGGTGTCGACGGCGACGCTGGGCACGCCCATGCTCCTGGCCATCGCCTGCCAGTCGATGCGGGGCTTGTCGATGTCGATCATCGACAGCGCGCGCGCACCCGGTGAGCCCGCGCCCATGTTGGCGTACTCGGCCTTGAGGATGGCGTAGCTATTGTTGGCGAAGATGATCGTCGTGACGTCCAGGCCCTCGCGCGCCTGCGTCCACAGCGACTGGATCGTGTACATCGCGCTGCCGTCGCCGACCATGCAGAACACGCGGCGGCCGGGGCAGGCCAGCGCGGCGCCGGTGGCGACCGGCGTCGCATAGCCGATCGAGCCGCCCATGTTGTTGATGAGGTCGTGCGGCAGCGCGCCCATCGTGTGACCCATCGACTCGCGGCCCGTGGTCAAGGACTCGTCGACGAGGATGCAGTTCTCGGGCAGCGCCGCGGACAGCGCGTGCGCGATGCTCAGGGGAGTCAGCGCGCCCGACGGCACCGCGACCTCGATGCGCGGCTGCAACTTCGCAGCGACCTCGCGCGCACCGAGCGCCTCCAGCAGCATCTCGAACGCGAGTTCGCTGTCCTCGTCGGCCTCCACCAGCGGATGCACCAGCGTGCCCTCGGCCTTGAGCAGGCTGGGCTTGTCGGGATACGCGAAGAACGCGACGGGCTCGACGGTCTCGACCGTGACGATGTGCCTGAACTGCTTGAGGAACGCCATCGCCTGCGGCACGGCGTACGGGATGCGCTCGATGGGAATGCGGCCCGCGCCGCGTTCGATGCGGGCGGTGAAGAACTGCGAGCCCAGGCGCGCGCTGGTGGCCGCCGCGACCTGTCCCGCGCGTTCCAGCGCCTGGCCGCGCGTGGCCTTGTTGGCAAGGATGACCAGCGTCGGCTCTCCCGAGCGCAGCACGCGCGCGACGTGCTCGACGCGCTCCAGCGCGGGCGCCTTGCGCGCGGGCGTCACGCGGGCGGGCACGCGCGGGCGGCCGGCCTGCTGCCACGACGTGTCACCCGGCAGGATCAGCGTGGCGATCTGGCCCGGGTGCTCCGACGCCTTCGCGACGGCATTGGCCGCATCCCACGCGATGGTGTCCGCGGAGTCCGCACGCCGCACCCAGTGGCTCAGCGGCCGCGCCAGGCCCTCGATGTCGGACGTCAGCGGCGGGTCGTACTTCAGGTGCGACGCCGAATGCTCGCCGATGATGTTGACCATCCCCGACGACGCGCGCTTGGCGTTGTGGATGTTGGCCAGGCCGTTGGCCAGGCCCGGGCCGAGATGCAGCAGCGTCGACGCCGGCGTGTCCTTCATGCGGTACCAGCCGTCTGCGGCCCCGGTGGCCACGCCCTCGAACAGGCACAGCACGCTGCGCATCTTCTCGTTGCCGCCCAGCGCCGCCAGGAAGTGCATCTCCGACGTGCCCGGATTGGCAAAGCAGATGTCGACGCCGTGATCGACCAGGGTTTCGACGAGGCTTTCTGCGCCGTTCATCACTGCTCCACCATTTCCGTGGCTGCGTCCGCCACGAGATTGCTCGTTTGGCCCAGGCACTCTGAGATGGAGAGCCGTTCATCGCAGCCGCTCTCATCGCTGCCGCGCAAGAAGAAGCGCGACACCGCGTTGGACAATTGCTCACGACGTTCGACGTCGCGCGAGTTCAATTCGATCATCGTGCCGTGAAGAACCTTCTGGCTCAGCCCGCGCGCAAACACCTCGAGCACGGCTTCGATATCCTTGCCGCGGGCGAGCATCTTGCGAGCACGCGCAATCTCGACTCCGCGCCACTCATCGACCTGCGCGTGCAACGCGTGGATCAGTCGTTCCGATTCTTCGATGCTCGCGTCAGTCCGGGTCGCACTCTGTCGAGAGCCCGCGCTCATCGGCCTATGGGTCAACGGACCAATTGAAGAATTTGACTCCAGCATCTCCGGAACTCCTTCGATAATTTCTGCCTGCCTTCGGATCGCGCAACGTCAGCGCCGACGCACTGCCTCTGATAAAAACTGTATGCGCGAGCCGACTGCAAGCCGATGCACAAGGCGACTAATCATTGGCACTTTCTTCACCAATCCTCGAGTCGATGGACGCCCGAAAAATCGACCCGCGCTTGGCTGGAGCGGCGACCGCTCTCTGGCGATCGTCGGGCGACTTGAGCGTCAGAACCGATGGGTGATACCGAGCTGCACACCGTTGATCGTTCGCCCGTTGACGTCCGTCCCGGTCGTGAACTGGTCCTTGACGGCACCCGCTGCGGCGGGACGCCATCCCCCATTCGTCTGGTTGTGCAGCGTATCGAGCCACGCGGTAATAGTCGTCGACTTCGACCAGTCGTAGAAGGCGCCGATGGAGCCACCTGTGGCGCCGCGTTGGCGACCGGACTGATCGTCGATCTTGCCCCAAAGGCCACCGATTCGCAGGCGGTCGTAGATGCGGTAGTCCGCAGAGAGCTGGTAGATCCCGTAGAAGTGATTCAGGTCCGGGTTCGTGCCAGCGTTGTAGCCGCCGGAATTGCCGACGATGGTGCCCCCGTTGTTGATGCCACCGCTGGCCGTGCTGTTGTTGCTGTGGACGTAGACGAGGTAGACGGTGCCCTTGCCATAGTTCCAGTTGACGAAGTAGTTGTCGTAGACAACGGGCTTGTTGATGACGGCGTGGGTCGGTGCGCGTTCCCGGGCACCGGCGTACCCCACGGTGAAGACGTCGTTGGTCCAGTCGGCGCCGGCCAGAACGATGTACGGGCTGTTTCCTACCGGGCTCTCCGGCAGCGACACCTGCAGATCGGCTTGCACTCCGTAGAAGCGGTTGGACTTGAACCCGACTTCGTTGTCGAAGCGCACCGGCAGACCGAAATCGTTGACCAGCGATCCTGTGCTGCGGCAGCCGTAGTCGATGTTGCAGCCGCGCGCGTAGATCGGGCTGATCTGGCGGCCCACTCGGACGTCGCCGTAGGGGGTGCCGACACCCACCCAGGCTTGGCGATTGAAGAGACGAGTGGTGTCCGACTGGGCGCCGTTCTGGCCCGAAAAACCGGTCTCGAGTTGCACTTTGGCGGAATAGCCTTCGCCGAGCTCCTCGGTGCCACGGACGCCGACGCGCGAACTGTAGAACGAGCCGTCTTCGATGCTCTCGATGCGAGCGCCGGAGCTGCTGTGCATGTAGTTGGCGTACAGGTCGATCAGGCCGTAGAACTCCGCCGTCGGTCCAGCGTTGGCCGCCACTGCGGTGGCCGCAAGTCCTGCAGCCAGGGCGCATTGTCTGAACTTCATCATCGTCTCCTGTTTTGAAATGAAAGTGATCGCGTCTAGAGTCGTCCCGCCGTTGGCGCACCGATTGGTCCGGTCACCTGCGACCCGCTGAGCAATGACGCACGGGCCGATGCCAGCTCACTTGAAGAGGCCCGCCGCCAGGTCATGCGACCCGGACGCGAACGCTTTTCATCGAAACCACGGCTCGGTTGTGTGAAGTGGACGCGAGCTCATGAATGGACCCTGCCGGCTGCATGCACGACTCCATTGATACGTGCACGCCCCCATTTCCTTGCTTGTGATGGCGATCGGATGAGGGTCCGATCGTCGCTAACGCAAGGCACCAACAACAAGGACACTTCGATGTGACGAGTGCTGCTTGACAGCGCCGAAGAGTCGTTATGGTGAGCTGAAGGTTATTGGAAACTTCGCTTTTCACCACTACACAAAAGGAAGAATCGCCTGCACTTTTTTATGTCGTTGGGAACTCGTAAGGCTCCTGCGTCTTCTCTGAAGACCACACGCCAGCACGCGCAGACCCGACGCTGGGATGAGACGCGGAGACGCCACCTGAACAGCCCGATTGGCCCAACTGCTTCACGAAGAGTTCGGCGGTAGTGACCTCAGCACGCAGAGGCGCGCGCCCCGCCGAATCGGCATGTGCTGAGATGAACGCCTCATGCGCCGCTGTTTTGACGGCCACCAGTTCAGGGTGCCGGCTTCAGCGATTTGTCAGTGGCGATTGATGGCGAAGGCCGCAGCGCAGCTAGCCACCAAAAAAGGCAACTGTCGCCGCTGCGTTCTGCCCGACGCTGGAGACCTTGGTCAGTCTGCCGTTCTCGCCGATAGCCAGGGTGACGATCTCATCGCTGTAGAGGCAAGGCACGATGAGGAAGCGTCCATCAGGCGAGACCGCGCAGCCGCGCGGCCAATTCGAGGACATTTCGATGGTATCGATGCGCTTGAGCATGCCGTGACTGTCGATGGCGAAGGACGTCACGCCGTCGAAGCCCTGCTTGTACTTGCGCTCACGGCCTTCCATGTAGTCGAGCGAGCCGCGCACGACAGTGAACAGGAACCTGCCGGTTGGATCCAGGCGCATGTCCTGCTGCTCGAAGTGTGCGCCAGCAGGAATCTTCTCCAACAACGCCGGCGTAACGACGGGCTCTGCTCCCATCTTGGTCAGGGCGCCGTGCTCGTCATAGTGGAACACCGCGACTTCGTTGGCGCTCTCGAAGTTCACGTAGAGCACCTTCTTCTCGGCATTGAAGCGCGCGTAGCGAGGAACCGACCCTGGCTCCAGCAGGAAAGGCGCCGTCGTCTGGACAATGCGCTCGGCACGGTAGTCGATGCGGAACGAGTAGATTCGATCAGCGCCCTTGTCGCAGGTGATGAAGAACCGGCCTTCGGGCTCCCAGACGACGCAGTGCGCATGCGCGGTCGACTGGTTGTGGTGCGGACCCGAGCCGGACAGCTCATGAACATCGAGCGGGGGGGCGATGGTCCCGTCTGGGTTGAGCGGAAACAGATTGACCGACGTGCTGGGATATTGCGCGACGATCTCATAGTGATGCGGAGCGGTCTCGACCACGCGGGTGATGGGATCATCGGTCGAATGGATCGAGGCGACCATGTACTTGCCGGTCGGATCGATGGCGATCATCGAGGGATTGGCGCCGTAGGACTTTTGCGCCTTGAGCTTGGCCAATGCACCACCCCAAGGGTTGATGCGGTACACCGCGATCGTGCCGCCGCCGCCGAGACGGAAATCGGGCTGCTCGTCGTTCTCGTCGGTGATGTAAACCAGCTTGTGCACGGCATCGACCACGATGCCGCCGACGCTGTAGGAGTCGTCGATCGCTTCGATGAAGGTCAGCACGCCGCTGACGGTATCGAACTTGTAGTGGCAAAACCCCTTGCGGCCACCTTTTCGGATCCAGGAGCCCGCATAGAGGTCGAGCTCCCTGTTCGCCGCGATGGCCGGCTGCGCGCAGACCCCGAGACTCGCGAGTCCAGCGAACAAGGCCCCATACTTGAGCAAGGCGCGACGAGGGAGCGAGGAGGCGTCGGTTTCAAGCGCAGATGTTTGCAGCCGGTCGTTCATCGAGAGATCCAAGCGTTATTTCCAGACGATCTGATTGCGTCCGTTCAGCCGACGCCGTTGCCACATCTGCCAGTACATCACGGCACCCGAGAGGGAGAGATAGATCAACGCCAGCCCGGCAATCAAGTCCAACGAGCGACCCGGCAATCCGACGACGCCGCCGCGGTGCAGGTTCTTGGCCCATTGGTGGGCCTGCCAGCCGAACGGGAAATGCGCGTGCGGGTAGCCTGGTTCCGTCTCCGACATCGCCGCACCGGTATCGGCGTTGAACACGAGTTGCTCGGAGGTCTGCCCGCCCGTCACGACGACGCCCTGGCGATAGCCGCCGTAGTTGCGCAGGCGAACGACCTTGAGCGGTGCATCGCCTGTTTTAGCCTTCGCCGCGGCCAAGGTCACCTGAAGCATGTCGTGAAGACGGCTATCTTCGATCGCGACCGGCTTGCTCAGGGGTGGAATACCGCCTGTGCGCATGATGTCAAAGCTCCGATACAGGCCGTCGGCTGTCAGCCAGGCGCCGGTCAGCGTTACCCACGCAAGCAAGATCGCGCAGACGATGGAGACGGAGCGATGCAGGTAGCGCCAAACGCCGCCGCCCGACCAGAAGAGCTCGCCATGCCCCGACTTCTTGCGCTGGAACAGCATCTTCAGATAGACCGCCGTTCCGGTGATGATGAGCGTTGCGAGACCGATGGCCGCCGCGCAGTTGATGAGCATTGCCCACTCGCCGAAGGCGGTCATGCGGTGGAGGCGCTTGAACGTGTTGCGCGCCGAATCAGGGAACTGAGCCTCCTGAGGCTCCTTCGCGACGCGATCGATGAGCGCGCCGCTCTGCGCGTCGAAGCGTTCATGGCCATCGCCGACGCCGACCTGTCCGACCGGGGTGTCGCCAGCCATTCGAAGTTCGACGTAGGGCAGAGGCGCATTCCCCAGGCTCCCACGTGCCGACCGCATGGTCTGGTCCAGCATCGCCCCGAAGTGATCGCCGGATGGGAGGGCACGCGCCAGGTAGTCGGCACTCGTGCGCACCGAGAAGCCGGGAGGCCCGTCGAAGCCCTCCCCCATCGCTCGCACGTTGGCATCCGTCGCGGGAATGTGCGCCAGGAGGGACCGGAAATCGATCAGCTGGATCGCGGTGCCAGTCACGCCCAGGTAGAGTGTGACGAGCACGATGATGAGCGCGGCCCATCGGTGGATGTATCGAAGTAGCTGCATCGAAGTTTGTCCGGCTAGACGAGGTCGATCGTGAAGGTCAGGCACCAGACCGGGTCAGTGCCAGACGATCTCGTGCTTGCCGGCTTTCGCGCGCTTCCGCCACAGGTCAAAGTACATCCAGAGCCCGGAGCACGCGAGATACAGCAACGCGACGCCGCCCAGCCATTCGACAGAGTTGCCGCCCAGCCCGACGATGTCGCCGCGATGAAACTTCTTCACCGTCTGATGCCACTGCCAACCGAACGGGAAGTTGGAGATGGGGTACCCAGGCTCGGTCTCGCTCATTTCGCGACCGTTGCGCGTGTCGTAGACATGCTGCTGCGGAGGAGTCTCACCGGTCACGACAGCGCCCTGCGCGTAGCCGGCGTAGTACCGAAGTCGAAAGACCTCGATTGGCGTGCCGTGGTGGTCGCGTTCGAAGGCTGCCGTGGTCGCGGCTGTCATCGGTTGGATCTCGGCGTCGGCAAGGGGCGAGGAGAAGTCACCGGTGTCTGGATGGATGGGCCGCAGCGCGCGCGGGCTCTTCCACTCTGCGTACGCTGCACCCAGGTCCGAGATGGCCATGAGCGTGCCCGTCGTCACCAGGTAGGCAATGAGCACGCACGAGATCAACGCGGTCCACCGATGAAGCTTCCGCCAGAAGCCGCCGCCCGACCAGAACAACGTCTTCGGCATGCCTGCGCTGCGCCGGCGCTTGAGAATGCGGAAATACTGGATCAAGCCCGTCACCATCAGGAAGGCGACGCCGATCGCACCCATCAGGTTGAAGATCGACGCTTTCTGAAGCAGAAACTTGTTGAACGCAAACTTGTGCCAGCTCTTCATGTCCGCTCGAAGGCCGTGGTTGATCGCGTTCGGGTTGGCCGGAGGAAGATGGGCGTCGGGTAGACGCTCGCCAGTCAACGCGTCATACAGGAAACGCTTCTTGCCCATCCGTACCTGGGCAGCGACGCGATCGCCGTCCATGCGCAATTCGATGAGCTTCATGGGCTCGCTGGGCGCCTGGGCGCGGGCCAGCGCAGCGACTCGCGCGAGTGCGGCGGACTTGTCGACGTCACTCGGCAACGAACGTGCGGTGTAGTCCGGATCGGATATGACCGCAAAGTTGTCCGGCCCGTTGAGATGCTGCCGGAATTCCTGGATGGTCGGGTTCGAGGCCGGTTGATGCGTGAAGTTGACGAACAGGTCCATGGACGTGATCCAGAGGCCGGTGATGCAGATATAGACGAGCAGCGCGCCAACCAGAAGACTTGCCCAGCGATGGATATAAAGCATAGAGCACCCTTATCTTTTAAAGACTTTTGCCGAACACTGGGCCGGCCAATTCCAGCCTGTTGCCTTCGGGATCGGTGACGAAGAACGAACCGATCTGGGCTCCATCCATGTGCCCGATCGACACCGGAACACCGGCAGCCTTCAAACGTTCGTAGGCCGCAGAGGTGTTGGAAACCGTGAGCGCCACGTGCAGCCAGCCTTGCATGTCGGTTCCCATCGTGTGGGCCGGTCGTGTCGATCCCCTGGACTCGATCATGTCGATGCGAAACCCTGGGATGAGCATCTGTTGATGATCGTAGTGGGGCCGCTTGTTGAAGGAGCCAACTTGGAAGCCGAGCACATCGCGGTAGAACGCGCGCTCTCGATCGATACTCGCAACACCCATCGTCACGTGATGAATGGAGAGACCGAGAGGATTTCCAGTGCTCGCGGCCGAATCGGACGGCGTCGGTGCCGCGGCCGGAACCTGCGCGCAGGCTGATGCCGTGAGGATCGCGAGGCCGACAAAGAGAGTGCGATGCATCTCCGCGCCTCCTACAAGTCCAGCACGAGCATCGAACCAGTCGAGCGCGAGCAGCAGGGTGTGAACTGCTCGTTCTTTTCACGCTCCTCTTTCGTGAAGAACGAGTCCCGGTGGTCAGGCGTGCCGTCGATAAGACGTGTGATGCACGTCCCGCAAACACCCTCCTCGCAGGAAGTCGGTATCGTGACGCCGCCCTCAGCCAACGTCGCCACGATGCTCTTGTCCGGCGCGATATGAAACACCTTGCCGGTGCTCGCGATCTTCACGTCGAATGCCACGTTGTTCTTGGACGACTGGGGGGCAGCCGCGAAGTATTCGCGATGGATATGCTCATCCGGCCACCCGTTTTTCAGGGCCGTTTCGATGACGAAGTCCATGAAGCCGGCCGGCCCGCAGACGTACAGATGCGTCTCCGGAAGCGGGGCCTTCACCAGGCTCGTCAGGTCGAGCCGTTGCTCGGGAAGGCCATCATCGAAATGGAAGGCGACCCGCTTGGCGAAGGAAGACTGGCTGATCCTCTCGACGAACGCGGTCTTGTCCTGCGAACGCGTGCAGTAGTGCATCTCGAAGTCGGCGCCGATGTTCGAAAGCCGCTCGGCCATGCACAAGATTGGCGTGACCCCGATGCCACCGGCAAGCAGGAGCGAGCGTTGAGCAGAATGCGCAAGTGCGAAGTGGTTTTTCGGTTCGCTGACTTCGATCTCATCGCCTTCCTCGAGGTCGTGCATCGCCTTCGATCCACCCCTGGACTTCGCGTCTCGCAAGACGCCGATCAGGTACCGATGCGACTCACGTGGGTCGTTGCACAAGGAGTACTGGCGAACCAGGCCGCGGCGAATGTGAACGTCGATGTGCGAGCCGGCGCTGAACGCCGGCAGCACCGCGCCGTCCGGATTCGCCAACTCGAACGTGCAGATGTCGGCGCTCTCGGCGGTCTTCTTCACGACCTTGACCTTCAGGAGGGACGGCCCTCGTGCGGCAGGAACGCCACGCATTTTGTCGGCAATCTTTGTGAAGAATCCCATGATGTCTGTCTCCGTTGTGTCATGCCAGGTGGTCGTTGCGCGCACCTTTGGCCGCAGTATGGAACTGCTTTGCTTGAGTGCGTTCCTCAGTAGCCGGCCATGTCCCGCGCGAGGCCCACGACGCCGTACGTACGCTGCGGGGCGGCCATCAGGAAGCGATAGCCTTCTTCGATCAGCCGTTTGTGGTTCTTGGCGGTCGTGTGCGGGTTGCCGACGATCACCTTGTGCTTGTGGCACGTATCGACGATGCGGCGCATCGCATCCAGCACCTCCGGGTGCTCGTACTGGCGCGGAAATCCGAGCGCCTGGCTCAGGTCGCCCTCGCCGATCAGGATGAAGCCGATACCGGGCACGTTGGCGAGGATGTCGTCGAGGTTGTCGATCGCCTCCGGGCTCTCGCACATCAGTCCGACGAGGATCTCGCCTTCCGGTGCCAGCGGCCAAACGTCAGCTTTCTTGTAGTAGTCAGCCATCGACAAGCCCCAGTAGCGTGCAGCGTTGGCCGGGCCGTCGCCACGCACGCCCTTGGGCTCGTACAACGCGGCGCCCTTCGGTCGCGCGTAGCGGCACGACGCAACCGCGTTGGTCGCCTGTTCGACGGTCGCGACGTGCGGCCAGATCACGCCGTACGCGCCGCGATCGAGAACCTGCTTGGCGAACGACTGGTTCATCTCGACGCCATTGGCCGGGATGCGTGCAATCGGCGTCACACTGGTCGCGACGGAGCCGGCCTCCGCGATGACCTTGCGATTGAGCATGTATTGCAGCGCGTCGCCGAACGCCGCGGCGTCGTACGGGTTGTGCTCCATCTCGAAGACGACGCCGTCGTAGGGAGCCTCGCTCATGTCGATGGCGGATTGCCTGTCGACCTTGGAGAACGCGGCGAATGCGGGCTTGCCGGATTCGAAGGCGCGGATGATGCTGTTGAGGCGGGTGTCGGACATGGTTGCTCTTCCTTCAGATCAAGAATTCGTTTCGGCGTTCCAGTACATGAATCCCATGCCCTCACCTGTCCCGGCTGCCGTGCGCCAGCAGGGCACGTAGTCGACGACGGTCATCTCGGCACCGGTCTCCTGCAGCGCCTTCATCACGCTGACGTAGAGCTTGATCTCGGACGTGCCCGACTGGTAAGAGCGGTCGTCCACCGCGGCCAGGCCTTCGTAGTCAAAGGCGGCCAGCATCCTCATGATCTGGTGGTCGAAGTCCTCGTCGTTGACGAAGTGCGACAGGCCGCCAGAAGCGATGATCCCGACGCGCACGTCTTCCGGCCAGGCCTTGAGCGCCTCGCTGAGGATGCTGCCGAACTCGATGCAACGCGCCATCGACGGTTGCGTCGGCGGGTAGAAGCAGTTCATGATCACCGGCACGTGCGGTGGCGGGTTGTCGCCCATGATCTGGTGGTAGACGAAGCTGTAGGCGTGCGGCACGACGGGGTAGTCGGGGAGCGGCTTCATCCACACGTTGTCGGGCCACGCGAACAGGTCCGTGAGATCGAAGCACTCGCGCTGGAAGGCGTCGATGAGATGCTTGGCCAACGGCGGGTGGCACGCGTGCGTGACATGGTGGTCGGGCGCGTAGACCGCGCGCTGCGGCGGTCCGTTGTGCACTTCGGCGCCGGTATAGATGGCAATGGACGGCGAGAAGTCGGTGAAGATCTCCTTCTGGTCCTTGCCGAGGATGATCGCCACGTCGACGTTCGCGCGCTTGTACGCTGCGGCCATCTCGTCGAGCGCGGCGCGGCAGCGCGCGGCTCGCGCGGTGCGCTCCTCGATCGTCAGGTAAGGCGCGAAGGCCGCGCCGCGATGCGTCTCGAGCTCCTCGTACGTCCACGTGCGATTGCGAAACCACAACTCGGGGTTGTTGCGGTCGCGCTCGCCGTTTTTCAGCCAGTCCTCCGGCGCCTGCCCGAGCATGCCGCTGTGGGGGACGGCCATTCCGAAAACGATTTTTGCCATGTTCTGCTCAAGTCGTAAGACGTTATTGGGGAGACTGCGCGCTCGGCAGGCCTGCAGATGGAGTTGCCGTCGGCGGGATGATCTCGGTGACCTTGGGCGACCACTCGGGCCGAAGCAGGATCGCCGTCGCGGCAGCGCCGATCACCAGGAAGACGAAGATCACGAGCATCGGCAAGTCGTAGCTTCCGCTGACGTGCAGCAGCCAGCCGGACAACGTCGCCGCGATACCACCCGCGAGGCTTGTCGCAACCTGCTGCACGCCCGTGACCAGGCCGATTGCCTGCCTCGGAATCAGTGTGAGCCGGCACAGCGCCAGGTTGTTGGCCGTCGCGAGTCCGAGGAAAGACAGCGAGAACACGTTCCAGAACAACGCCCAGCTCAACGACGACGTGAAAGTGCCGAGGAGCACCGTGCAGGCTCCGACGAAGCCTGCGATGACGAACGCCTTTCGCACGAAGACCGGGTCATGTCCGCGATCGATGATCGCGTCGGCGGCGCGCCCCGCCGCCGCGGCGACGATTGCAATGCCGGTGAAGCTGAAGAACGTGTAGAGCCCTGACTCCTTCAGCGACAGTCCGCGTTGCTCGACCAGGTAGGCCGGCATCCATGTCATGCAGTAGAACGTGAAGTAACCGTAGCAGAAGTTGTTGATCATGCTTCCCCACACAACGGGGCTGGCGAGGATGCTGGAGAAGGTCACGTGCGCGTAGCGACCCGTCACGACGTCGACTCGCTGCTCCCTCGGCGGCAGGTCACTTCGCACCAGAAGAAGCCATGGCAGCAGCCACAGCACACCGATCGCGCCAGTGGCAACGAACATCACCTTCCACGAGTGATTGACGATGAGCCAGGCGCTGATCGGCGCGCCGATCGCGGGACCGAACTTGTTGCCCATCGTGAAAAGGCCGACAGCAAAGCCGGTCTGCCCTTCCTCGAAGTTGTTTCGGATCCAGCGGTAGCTCGCGGGAATCACGATCGCCTCGGCCGCACCAATTAGCAGTCGCAAAACGATCAGGCTCGTCAACGCGGTGACCGCGCCCATCGCTGCCGTCGCGAGACACCACAGCGCAAAGCAGATCGCGTACGGCCACTTGACGCCGTAGCGATCGGCCACCCAGCCCATCGGCACCTGGAACAGGCCGTACGACCAGAAGAAGGCCGCGTTGACCCAGCCGCGATCCACGCTGGTCAGCGAAAACTGGTTGATGAAGCCCTTGTCCGCCAGCGCCGAGGAGACACTCGTGCGATCGACGAAGGAGATCATCACGCCCAACGCCAGCAGCCCGAGGACAAGCCAGCGGCCGGTCGGCGCCTTCGAATCCATCTTGCCAGTCTCCATTTTTCTCTTTCAGTCAGCCTCGTCCCACTCGTGATCACCGGCGTTCGTGGGCGCGCCGACTGATCGCGAGCTGGAGGAGACTCAAGCGAGCGCGGGATAGAGCATTTGTGCGGTCTTGCCGAAGATCCATGCGCGATCGTCTTCGCTCAGGCAGGCCAGGCCCTTCTGCGCGGTCGCGAGGATCTGGCTCAACGTGCCCGGCGAGGTCGGAAAGTTCGAGCCCCAGGCCATGCGCTTCGCACCGAACGCCTTGACGACGCGCGGGAAGAAGGTCTCGGCGCTCGCCTTGTCCTTCTTCACGTCGCCGAAGATGCGCGGCGTGAGCTTCATGTAGAGGTTGTGGATGTCGGCGACATCGAACAGGCTCTGCGCGTTTGCATAAGGCGGCCCGTCGAGCACGTCGGGACGACCCAGATGGTCGAGGATGACGTCGACCTCCGGGAACCTGCGAGCCAGCATCGCAACGTAGGGCAGGCCGACGGGCCCGGTCTGGATGCACATCGGCAGCTCGAGCTCGGCAAGCATCTCCCAGGCCTTGTACGACTTCGGATTGTCGAGCTCGCTCGGGTCGAAGTCCTTGGTCGAGCCACCGGTGAAGATCCGCAGGCCCGCCAGGCCCTTGTCGGCCCAACCCTTGATGGTGGCTGCCACATCGTCGGCCAGCATGTCCACCGAGCCCACCGCCACCAGGCGATCCGGGTACTGGTTGCAGCCATCGACCACGTACGAGTTGTCGAAGCCGTAGGTCGTCGACGAATGCACGACGGCGGCCTTGGCAACGCCAGCCTCGTCCATCGCGGCAATCAGCGATTCGACGGTACTCGGGCGTTCCTGCGACCAGTCCGAGCGCTTGCCGAACAGCGGTGCGGGCGGATACCGCTTCTCGTCGTCCGAGATGATGTGCGGGTGGATATCGATGTAGTCCATGGCTTGTCTCCTGTCGTGCTCAGAGGCCCTTGGCCTTGAGCTGCGCGTCCAGGCGCGGGTACACGCGGCGCGCGTTGTCTTCGTAGATGGCGTGGCGATCCTCAGCGCTGAGCGCGGCGATGCCGTCGACGTAACGCTTGGTGTCGTCGAAATAGTGGTTGGTGAACGGATCCTTGCCGCGCACGGCGCCGATCATTTCTGAGCCGAACAGCACGTTCTTCGTCGGAATCACCTTGGTCAGCAGCTCCACGCCGGGCTGGTGGTAGACGCAGGTGTCGAAGAAGATGTTGTCCAGCAGGCCCTCGAGCGGGCGGCTCATCATCTCCAGTGACATGCCGCGGTAGCGGCCCCAGTGGTATGGCACCGCGCCGCCGCCGTGCGGGATCACGAGACGCAGCGACGGGAAGTCCTTGAACACGTCGCCCTGCAGCAGTTGCATGAAGACGGACGTGTCAGCGTTGAGGTAGTGGGCGCCGGTGCCATGGAAGCACGGGTTGCACGACGCGGCGACGTGGATCATCGCGGGCACGTCCAGTTCGCACAGCGCTTCGTAGATCGGGTACCACTCGCGGTCCGTCATCGGCTTGCCGGTCCAGTAGCCGCCGGTTGGGTCGGGGTTCAAGTTGACGCCGACGAAGCCCAGTTCGTTGATGATGCGCTTGAGTTCCGGCACTGAGTTCTTCGGCGGCGCCAGTGGCGACTGCGGTAGCTGGCCGACCGGCACGAAATTGTCGGGGTACATCTCGCAGACGCGCTTGACGAGATCGTTGGAAACCTCGGCCCACTCGAGGCTCGTGCGCTCGTTGCCCAAGTGGTGCGACATCAGCCCGGCGATCGGCGAGAACAGCGTGATGTCCGAGCCGCGTTCCTTCTGCAGGCGCAGCTGGCCGCTCTCGATGGCCTCGCGGATCTCGTCGTCGGAGACGTGCGCGCCGGCGCGGGGCGGTGCGTTGGCCGAATCGTTCGCAGCGGCGACCTGGGCGGCGCGCCAGTCACGGAAAGACTTGGGAACTGTCGTGAAGTGGCCGTGGCAATCGATGATCATGTCGTGCCCCTCAGACGCGCGGATCGACGAACAGCTCGTTCATCGCCATACGGCGCGGCGTCAGGCCTTGCTTGAATGCCGTGGCCTCGAGCGCCTCGATGGTCTTGCGGTTCTCCTCGATGCCGTATGGGAGCGGGTCGTGGCCGACGATCTTGCGCAGTTCGAGGTAATTCTTGTCGCTCTTGCTCGTGGCCTCGCCGGCGTCCAGCTTCGCGAGCCACGCCTTCTTCGCCTTGTCAAATGCGTCGAAGATGGACTTTGCGACCCACGGATGCTCGGCCAGCACCGAGTCCTTGACGACGATGGTGCCGTGCATCGGGTACACGCCGGTCTTGCGATAGGACTCGGCCTCGAGCTCGGCGGCGTTGGGCAGCAGGTCGGGATAGTCGACCTCGACTTCCTTCCAACCGCCCGTCGGATCGCCCGTGCGGCCGATGCCTGCGTTGCCGTGGAAGCCGGCGACGAGCTCGCCCTTGGCCATCATCTCGTTCAGCGACGTGCCGACAGGCGTGTGGATCACGTTGGGCGGCAGCTTCAGTTGCGTGACGTGCTCCTCGTCGTCGACCACCCAGGTCACCTTGGAGGAGTCGAGGCCGAACTCGTCGATCAGCACCTGGCGCGTCCACACGCCGGTGGTCACCGAGTAGGCGCGCACGCCGACCTTCTTGCCTTCGAGATCCTTGGGCGTCCGGATGCCCGCATCGCGCCGCACCAGCAGGCCTTCATGGTGGAAGCGGCGCACGACGAAGATCGGCAGCGCGACGAACGGCGCACCGTAGGCGCGCGCGATGATGTACGTGGTGGGTGCGAGCTCGCAGACGTCGAACTCGACGTCGCGCACCATGCGTCGGAATGCACCGATTTGCGGCTTGACGGTGATGAACTCCGCATCGACGCCCTCGATGGGGATGGAACCATTGCGAATCGCCGACGTGTTCGGGTGTTCGGCGATGGCGATCTTGAGATGAACTTTCTGATTTGCCATTTGTCTCTCCTGATGGCGCTCGGTGGTCGTCGACTGGCTCAGTGCCAATCTCGTGGGGCTTCGCCTTTTAGGGCTGTTGGACGCAAGATTAGCGATCCGTCGCTCGCGTGCCACTACACAAAACTCAGATTCGCTGGCACTTTCTGCACCGCCGTTTGATGACCTCGCGACGCGCGATGTCGAGGGCTTCCGACACTGGGGTCAGGCCTGCGTGTAGCTCGTCTTCACTGTCGAGAAAAACTCTGCCGCGTGGCGGCCTTGCTCACGCGGTCCGTAGCTGGAACCCTTGCGACCACCGAACGGGACGTGATAGTCGACGCCTGCCGTCGGCAGGTTGACCATCGTCATGCCGGCCTGCGCATGGCGTTTGAAGTGAGTGGCATGCTTCAGGCTAGTGGTGGCGATGCCGGAGGCCAGGCCGAAGGGCGTGTCATTGGCAAGCGCTAGCGCCTCGTCATAGTCACGTGCGCGCTGAACGCTGACGACCGGGCCGAAGATCTCTTCCCGGTTGATGCGCATTCCCGGCGTGGTGTCGGTGAACAGCGCTGGCGTCATGTAGAAGCCGGGTGCGCCGTCCTCGTTGTGTGCCATTGCCTGCCCACCCGTGGCCAGCGTCGCGCCTTCGGCCTTGCCGATCGCGACGTACTCGAGATCCTGTGCCAGTTGCCGCTCGTCAACGACCGGGCCGATGTCGGTGCCGGACTTGCGCGCATCACCGACCTTGAGTGCCTTCAGGCGCTCGACTACCGCTGCAACAAATCGGTCATGCATTCCGTCTGTGACGATCACCCGACTGGAGGCGGTGCAGCGCTGCCCGGTCGAGAAGAAGCCACTGTTGACCGCGCTGCTGACCGCGATTTCTAGATCCGCGTCATCCAGCACGATGAACGGATTCTTGCCGCCCATCTCCAGCTGAAACTTGACCATCCGCCCCAGACACGCTTCCGCGACTCGCTTTCCGATGCCCACCGACCCGGTGAAGCTGATGCCGTTGATGCGCGGATCATCGAGCATCGCCTGGCCGACGATAGAACCGCGACCCATCACCAGGTTGAGCACGCCGTGCGGCAAGCCTGCACGGAGGAGGATGTCGGTCAGTGCCCAGACCGAGGCCGGCACCAGTTCAGCAGGCTTGATCACTACCGTGTTTCCGAAGGCCAGCGCAGGCGCGAGCTTCCACGCGGGGATCGCAATAGGGAAGTTCCATGGCGTGATCAAACCGATGACGCCAAGCGGCTCACGAGTCACCTCGACCCCTACGCCGGGTCGCACCGAGGGCACGGCGTCGCCCGTCAGTCGCAACGCCTCGCCGGCGAAGAACTTGAAGATGTTGCCGGCCCGCACGACTTCGCCGACGGCCTCGGGCAAGGTCTTGCCTTCCTCGCGCGCGAGCTGGTCGCCCAATTCGGCGCGACGCGCCAGGATCTCGGTGCCGGCTGCGTCGAGCACGTCGAAGCGCTTCTGAGGGGTCGACAGGCCCCACGAGGGCGCGGCTGCTGCCGCCGCGGCGATCGCGTGGCTCACTTGGGCGGCGTCCGCCTGCGCAAATTCACCGACGACGTCGCGAGTGTCCGACGGATTGACGTTGCGTCCAGCGGTGGCTCCGGTGACCCACTCGCCGGCGATCAGGTTCTTGAACATCCTTGGCTCCTCAATGCATGAAATCAGGAACGGCGCGGCCGCATCGAAGTGCATGAGCGCGGCCGATATCAGGTCGATCGGTGTCCCGATGCCAACCCCAGGCACAGAGAATCGGATGCGAAGCGCCTGGCCTCTCGAGCCGGCTCATGCGCAGGGCACGGCGCTTCTACGGCGAGGTCGCTCTCGAAGGGCGGGCGCGCGGGGTGCGCTTTGCCCGCGCCGCCCGCGAAAGTGACGGCCGGGGGGGGGGCGATGCGCCGGCGGGCTAAGCTAAGCTCTTGGCTGGAATCAGTCGTTGGGGACGTACAGAGGCATGGCCTCTTCCCACAACGTGTCGGTGACGGCGTGCTGGTTGCTGCCGTCGGCGTTCATGACCCAGTTCTGGCCATCGGGCTGGAAGCTGTTGTCGTAGAGCGCGAGCTCGTCGCGGAATCCGTAGTTGCCCGAGCAGTAGGCGATGCGGCCGTCCCAGGTCCAGACCGCGTGCGCGTCGTTCGACGGGCCGACCGTCAGGCGCTTGAGGTCGCTGCCGTCCGGCTTGATCGTGAACACGTCGAAGTTGAACTTGTTCGGATCCTTGGGATCGACCAGCTTGCGCGTGAAGACGATCTTCGTGCCGTCCGGCGACCAGCCCGGCACGTTGTCCGGCTCGGTGGTGAGGATGGTGATCTGGCGAGTGTCGAGGTCGAGGAGGCGAAGGCCTTTGACCTGTGGCGACCAGAGACGGTAGACCAGCATCTTGCCGTCCGGTGAGTAGCTCGGGAAGCCAGCGTTGGCCGTGCCGTCGGTCAATGCCTCCGGCTTGCCGTTCATGCTGCCGTCGGCTTTGATTCGCATGATCGTGCCGGCGCCTATCGCGCGCGTGAAGAACCACTGGCCCACGCCGAACGCTACCCATTCGCGGTTCGGCGACCAGGTCGGCTGGAAGGCTCCAGCCAGACCCTTCATCACCATCTCGGGGTTCGCGCCGCTGGTGGCCGGATCATAGATGCGGCGATAGCCTGTGAAGTCCGGGTTCATCACTGCGACGGCCGAGCCCATCGCCTTCTCGGTGTAGACCAGTTGCTTGCGGTCGGCCGACAACTGCGGGAACACGTCGGTGTAGCGGTAGCTCCAGTCCGGATCGAAGCTGAACAGTGGCGTGCCGTTCTTCGTCGCAGGGCGGAATGAGACCTTCTCGTAGACCATGGCCGCCCCGTCAGGCGAGTAGCGCGGTGAGCGGATGCCCGAGTTCGGCGTGGCGCGGAATTGGCCGTCGGTCGTGTACAGCCCTTCGGTCGCACCGCCCTTGACGTGGTACGCGAGGTTGGTGGCACTGAGGAACTGCGGGAACACCTTGAAGCCGGGCGAAGAAGTCAGCACCTTCTTCGAAAGGTCGGACAGTCGCACCTGTACGAGTTGCGATGCGATCGAGTTGATCAACTCGGGCCGATGCGCGCCCCAGGTCGACTCGACCGGAGTCTCGTAGAACACCAGGCTCGTGCCGTCCGGCGACCAGGTCGGCGAGCCTTCGTCGAAGCCCGGATTGGAAGAGACCTTCCTGAAGCCCGTGCCATCCGAATGGATGACGTAGATGCTGCTTTCCTGCGTGCGCTCCCAGCCCACCGGCAGGTTGTGGCCGCGCCACTCGCTGCCGATATCCGATGAGAACGCGATCCACTGGCCGTCCGGCGAGATCGACGGGCGGAAATAGCCGTGCGGCTTGTTGGCGTCGAACGGGATGTCGCCGGTGACGTTCTTCAGCGCGCCGGTGGAAATCTTGAGCGTCCAGATGTTGGTCGTTCCCCAGGCGTTCGCGCCGTTGCGCGACGAGACGAACGCGATGGTATCGGCGTCGACCGGCGAGAACACCGCGGCGTCGTCGATCGCGATGTGGCGCGTGAGCCGCTGCAGGCCGCTGCCGTCGGCCTTGACCCTATAGAGCTCCGACTGGCCCAGGCCGTCGCGCTCCGACGTGAAGACGATCCACTTGCCGTCGGCCGAGAATGCGGCGTGATAGTCGAAGCCCGGCGTGGGCAGCAGCTTGTGCTCGTTCGAGCCGTCGGCGTTGGCCACGTACAGCTCTGACGTCACCGGACCGACGCGGTTGAGCAGCATCGTGCCCTTGGTTGCAGCGTCTGCACCGAAGGAGGTGCAGCAGGCGATCAGACCGACCGCGGAGGCGAGGAATCCTCTTGAAATCATCGAAGTGTCTCCATGTCTTCGTCAGATGTCGCGACGGCAGTGGTGGACTTCTTGCTGCCGAGCAAGTTCGACCCTACCGATTCGATGCTATGAAGACTATTGGTTTCGCGTCCCCCTGGCTCTGCACAAAAAAGAGATTCGCTGGCATTTTTCGGAGTTGCGCTGCGAGGTACTCCCATTCGCGCGGTGCCGCGCGCAGAATCGCCGCCGACAGATCATTTCGCATGTGGAGACAAGATGGCAAACGAAGTTGGACGCATGGTGATGCTTGCGGCGTCACTGATCCTGCTGACAGCTTGCAACTCGCTGCGGGCGCCGGACAGCGCAGTCGTGCGCTACGAATACAAGCGCCAGGACGGCCGCTCCTTCGTGCGCGTCGAACAGATCGAGCGCGACGCGCCCGTGAACGACTTGCCCACAACCGTCACACCTGACCAGATGCGAATGGCGCTAGCCAGCGTGCGCGACAAGGGGCGAGTGCTGGGCACTGACCAGCCGCTCTTTGCGGCGGCCGAACTCGACGAGATTGCCTCACCGCTTGCTTCCGCAGTGTCGAGCGCCGCATCGACCCAGGACGTCACCTTCGTTGCCCTTGGCTCGCACGGCCTGTTCGGCGGATATTCCCCGCCCACCCTGACGACCGGACGCGCCTTCGTCCGTAGCGGCAAGCTGAACCTCATCTTCGGCCGCGTGCACGTCAGCGATGAATCCTTGGATGGTCCGGCAACGGCGAACCCAACCGAGCCCGGCGTACGCAAAGCACGGATCGAAGAGGGCTGGACGCTCACGGCCAGCGGCGCCGAAATGGTTGGCAGGCGCGGTGATTGGTTCCAGTTCGACTTGGCCAGCCTCTCGCACATGAAAAAGTCGAGCGATGCCGCCACCAGTCCGGTCACAGATCGCAGCGCTCCGGCGAGCTCGATTCCGGCAGCTCCGACTGCGCCGTCTGCCGCAGCGTCGGCGAGCGACGATCCACGCTACAGGGACATGGCGTCGAAACTTCGGATCCTGGATCGCTTGCGCGCAGACGGTCTGATCTCCGATGAGGAATACCACGAGCGGCGCAAGGCGATCCTGCAGTCTCTCTAAGCGACGCGTCAAGCGAGGTTTGCGTCTTCCACGTCTTTAGCCGCAGGGAGTTTGAGGATGCGCTCTTGCAGACGAAGCTTCTCTGCGTCGTCGACGTTGGCGCGGGGACGCCGCACTGCTTTGTAACCGAGAAATTTCCGAAGTCGTTCTTCTCCGGCAAGGCATTGCCCAAGCTCCGACATCGGCGACAGTCGGCGCTGTGACTTCGACGGTCCCCGTGCCTTCGGGATGCATGCGGCGCTGCTCGATCGTTCCAGTGGCGAGACGATCGATTCGAAGCTTTTCGGCTACTTGCCCTGACGGAAGCCAGCGCCGTTCCATCTGCCTGCGTGCGGCCGCCTACCTTCGACGCACCGCCCCTGACAGCCGTCGGCTGTCCACCAGGTGGACAACCGGGCGCGGTGACCGAGCCTCGCGGTGCGGCCCTCTGTCCACCTGGTGGACAGACTCTCAGCACCCGCAAAGCCGGTGCGAGCCGGGCTCGCGATGACAGACTTTATTGTTTTCGCCCGTGACAGCTTTTATTACGCGGTGACAGACTTTATTTTTATTGTTAAGAATCAAACTAAGGGGCCGTCGCCCGCCTCATTCCACCGTCACGCTCTTGGCCAGGTTGCGCGGCTTGTCGACATCCGTCCCCCGCGCACACGCCGTGTGGTACGCCAGCAGCTGCAGCGTGACGACGTGCAGGATCGGGGACAGCACGCCGTAGTGCTCGGGCATGCGGATCACGTGCAGGCCCGTGTCGCTCTCGATGCGGGAGTCGGCGTCGGCGAAGACGAAGAGTTCGCCGCCGCGGGCGCGGACTTCCTGCATGTTGCTCTTGAGCTTCTCGAGCAGGGCGTCGTTGGGGGCGACGGTGACGACGGGCATGGCGGAGGTCACGAGGGCCAGCGGGCCGTGCTTGAGTTCGCCGGCGGGGTAGGCCTCGGCGTGGATGTAGCTGATTTCCTTGAGCTTGAGCGCGCCTTCGAGGGCGATCGGGTAGTGCAGGCCGCGGCCC
>FTCV01002153.1_pt1 | contig 26097 bp, 23 predicted proteins | sample 1639691 | NCBI WGS metagenome assembly FTCV01 (sample SAMEA3914864, study PRJEB12502) | metagenome | biome: forest; material: soil | place: USA | collected 2012-03-12 | depth 0.3 m
AGAACGGAGGTTTCCTAAACCTTAAATCCGGGTTCGATTCCCGGCGGGGACATATCGCTCTGGAAGAGAGCAACTTGTTGAAGATAGCGCGACGGAGGAGCCTTATTTCGCAGTCAGGACACTACCGCCCAATCTTCCGAGCCTGCACCGTCTCTGCAGCTGCTCCATCGTAGTGCATGATGCCGCGTCCCCCGGTGCCGATGAAGACGCTGTTATAGTTTTGGCGGTCGCCGGCAAAGGCGGTCAATTCATTGATTGTCGGACTGGGCAGTATCTCCCAGTTCGTGCCGTAGCTATCGGAACGATAAATCCCTTTTACTCCGCCCTTTGTGCCGGCGACATAGACGGTGTAGCCCTGGCCAGTCGCAGCTTTTCCGAAGGAGACAGCCGTGGCCTTGGCGATTGCCGCGATCGCGGTCCACGTGGCCGCGGAATCGGTGGAGCGCCACAGACCGCCGCCCCGGTTTCCATAGGTGCCATCGTCGCATAGCCAAACGTCGCCTCCATTCGGACACGCTGGCGAGACGGGAGCGCCGGCGAGTTGCGGCGTGCGGGCGTTGTAACTGTTGTCATTGGCCACTTCCGAAACTTTGGTCCAGGTCGCACCACCATCCGTGCTGCGGAAGATTTCGTGATGCGAGTCGCCGAATTTTCCTAAATAGAAATTCCCGTTTCCGCGGTCGGAGGCCAAGGGCTGGCCGGACATGCCGACGCTGAAGCCATTGGTGTAGATTCCGGTAATTTGTGAGCCCGCGCCTTTGCTGGCGGACCAGGTCGTACCGCGATCGGTGCTGTAGAAGGGCGGGGCATTCACCGGCGCCCAAACGAGGATATTCGGATCGGACGAGCTCACGGCGATTCGGCCGCCCCAGAGATGAGTGGATCCGGAGATATAGTTAGTCAGTGGGTAATCGATCACCGGATCGCCAATCTTCGAATTGCCGTCACCGCCATTGGAGAGTGAAGGGAGCCGGGTATTCCAGCTTAGGCCGCCTTGCGGGCTGGTCGCCGTGCCGCCAGTGCCTTCCTGCCAGCTCGTATCCGCACAGGCGAAGACGCCGACGGGAAACTTGAGCGTGTTCGTGGCCGCGATGCGATTGAGCTGCAGGGAGGCCGAGGTAATGGGCCCGGAGATGCTGGCGAGGTCGAATTTCAGATACACCCAGCGGCTATTGGCCGGTTGACCCCAGGCGTATCCCACGGTCAGCGTGGGGGCGTTGCCGTAATTCATCGTCGGATTTGCGCCCTGGACTGTGGTATCGGCGACCGGGTTGAGATTGGTGCGGCCATTGATCACCAGTCGCGGATGCACGCCGGCGTCGGTGGCTTCACGGGAATGGAACGAGAGCGTGCTGTTCGAATACTCGGGGGTATTCGAGGAAGCGACCAGTAGCGTGACCAGGTTGTTTCCCTTGGCCTTCTGGGTCGCGAGATAGATGCCGACATCCCACGTTTCCCAGCTGCCCTCGGGAGCATTCGTCACCATGCGGGCAGCGAGCTGACCGAAGCGCAGCCAGGTTGCCCCGCCATCGTTTGACACCGCCCCGGTGCCGCCCCAGCCGGTCGGACTTCCCACCGCGCGAACCCAGACATTCGGATTCTTCTCGCAGAAGTCGATGCTCGTATTATTTCCGCCGTGTGGATTTTGAAAGCCCTCGCCAGCCATGCCGGTCGGGCGCGATTTGACATCGGCGTAACGGAAACCGCCGACATCGGCGACACCCGCGATCAGCTTCGCGCCGGTGGGCGCGGTCTTGAGTCCGAGAACCACCGTTTCTTCCTGGCCTCGTTGCAGGGTATTCCAAAAGGCGCCGGGGGTGCCTCCCAGATCCTGCGCATTGCGGGTGCGGCTCACGCCGAAGAAATCGCCCAGCCACAGCTCGCTTGGATTCGCCGGATTCACGAGGAGAGAGGAGGTCGCGCCAAACCAATATCCGGCGACAGACGGCGTTCCATCGGGCTCGGTACGCTTGTGATTGGTATAAGTCGCCGGACCTTCGTTGAAGGTTTTGTCCTGCTTCGTCCACGTTTCGCCGCCGTCAGCGGAGCGCCAGAGCATGCCAGAGCCGGGAGAGCTTTGGGCGACATAGACGATGTTACCGTCCGGATCCCTGGGATTCACCGCCACGGCATGATAGGCGATCGGCTTGCCATTGCCGTCTTTCTCCGGAAGAGAAGCTAACTTCGTGAGCCCTTCACCGGGGTGGAGCCTGGCGACCCCATCGGTGCCGCCGGTGACATAGAGCGTGCCATTTGCAGCGACCTGCGCGCGGGTGGGTTTGGAAAGGGCGGCACCCGGGATCTTTTCCCAGGTCGTGCCGCCATCGATGCTGCGATAGACGCTGCCGGCGGAAGGATCGTATACTCCGGCATAGACGATCGTCTTCCCCCGGTTCTTGTCGCAGACGACAAAGGTAACTCCCGCATTCTGCTGGCCGAATGGCACGGAGGCGGCCGGGATCTGCGTCCAACTCCAGGCATTGCCGGTCTTCACTCCTTTCTGCAGGCCGTCCAGCGTCGAGCCGTACCAGAGGATATTCGAGTTATTCGGATCCACGGCGAGGCGTTCGCCTGTGGTCCGGTGGGCGCCATTGCCCTGGGTGCGAATCTTGTTTTCCACCTGTGTCCACGTCGCGCCCTGGTCTTCGGAGCAGAAGATCCCGTGTAGCTCCTTCGTGGAGCCCGCGGCGATGTAAAGCCGGCGGGCATTGTTTGGATCCACGGCGATCCCTTCCACATTCATGAGGCCCGCCGCGCCAGACGTCGCTTCCGGCACCATCCGGTCGGTTAGGGAAATCCAGGAGCCATCGGCGCCGTTGGCAGCCGGTATCCAGCGGAAGGCGCCGCCGACATCGGTGCGGCAGTAGAAGACGCTGCCCGCGGAATCGGTCGCCAGACCCGTGACGTAACCTCCGCCACCGAGCGGCGTGGTTTCCCATCGGCCCGCCTCGGCCGCGGCGAGCGGCAGGAGGAGGAGGCAGGCGTAGAGAGCGGATGCGGTGAGGGAGGAGAGGGAAATGAGTCGGGGCAATTTCATCGGGCGGGATGCCGCGCGAGGGTTTGGTGGACGGAAGCCTCACACAGCGGCTCGCACACTCTGGAAGCGCGACGATTCCTGGACAACATCCGCCGTGTAACGCTTTAGTCGTACGCGGCGCAAAACCGTGGACATTGCAGAAACCGCGCGCAATGGTGGCGCGTGATGTTTCGCTCCCCCCGGCTCAACCTTCACGCCCTACTTGGCGTATGCCTGCTGCTGGCTGTGGCAGGCCGCGGAGCGCCATTGACATTAAGCACGGTGCGCGAGGTGAAGGCGTTGACCCGGGAGGAGGCTGGAGTGCATCCACCCGTGATACTCGAAGGGGTGGTCACCTACGCGGAGCCGAATACCTATCTTACCTTTCTCGCCGATCAGACAGGCGGAATCTATCTTGGGACGCAAGCTTTCGCGAAGTGCAGCCCGGGTGATCGTATTCGTGTGACTGGCGTGGCTTCAGCCGGGAACGGCGCGAATATAGTGACCGGCGCGACGCAAGCCATGCCGCACATCGAACGGCTCGGCCGCGAAGCGCTGCCTCCGGCCAGGAGTGTAAGTGCGGACGAGCTCTCCGATGCGACGCTAGATGCGGAATGGATCTCCGTGAGTGGCACCGTTCTCTCCGTGGCCCGGATCAATGACCGGGCGAGCCTGCAGATTCGCACCGGAGAGCGGAATTTCGAGATCCTTGTCTGCGGCTTCGCCAACGACCGGGCGCTGCCATCTTACCTCACGGGCGTTCCCATTACCGCGCGCGGTGTTCTGGGGACTTTCGCCGATGGCTCGGGCGCGCTTTCGCGGACCGTCCTGTACGTGCCCATGCTCGAGGAGTGCGTGCCGGATCGTGGCTATCTCCATGCGCAATTCAGCGAGCGGCCCTCCACTTACAGTGAGCTCTTCAAGGACGCGGACGGCGGGGAGAAGCGACACGTCCATCTGCTCGGACAGGTGACATTTCTCCGAAAGGACCGCGGATTCTTTCTGCGCGTGAAAGAGGAAAGCTGGTTTACGGGAAATCTCTGGGTCGAGACGAGTCAGCCGCTCCACTTCGGAGCCGGAGAGCTGGTCGATGTCGTGGGAAGACTGGACATGACGAATGGGATGCCAGTCTTGCGCGACTCGCTTGCGAGGAGCATCGGCCACGCGGACTTACCCATGCCCGCGGCCTTGCATCCGGATGCAACGACTGCGGATATGTACCAAGGGGCGCTGGTAACCGTGGAAGGCACCTTGCTCGAGCAGCAGTCGACATACGAAGAGGATTCGCTAATCCTCGCGACAGGAGGCGTCACTCTCATTGTGCGCCTCGATACCGCCTCCAGAGCCGGGCATCTGACCACCTTGGAGAAAGGCAGCGTGCTTAAGATCGTCGGCGTCTGTGTGGCGCGTCCGAAGGACACAGCGGGGCGCGATGCGAATCCGCTCGGCGCGCAGATCTGGATGCGCGTACCGGGCGATGTTGCGATCCTGGCCCGGCCGCCCTGGTGGACGATACAGCGAGTCGTGATCGTGCTCGGAGCCGTCGCGGTTGTTGCCCTGTTTGCGTTTCTGTGGGTGCTCGCCTTGCGCCGACAGGTGCGGGCGCAGGCGGAGCGGATCGGCAAACATCTCAGCGAGCAAAGGGTGCAGGAAGAGCGGGGGCGCATCGCGCGGGAGTTTCACGATACGCTGGAGCAACACCTCGTCGGCCTCGGACTTACGATTCAGGCGGCGGAAGCGGAAGCCGCCGATCCGGAAAGAATTCGCGACCTGCTGCGGGAAGCCGCGGAGATGGCGCGACATACGCGGCAGGAAGCGCGGCACGCCATCTGGGAATTGCGGACCGGAGCCCTTCCGTCACTTAGTGTGGCGGCGCTCATCGAGCAGGAGTTATCGTCCGTGGCCCAGGCGGCCCGGGTGAATTTCACCGTAAAGACCGAGGGAGCTCCGCGCCCGCTGCCCGTGCTCATCCAGAATCATCTGCTCCGGATCGCCCAGGAAGGTTTCACGAATGCGCTCAAACACGCGAAGCCGGAGCGGATCGATATCAGGCTTAGTTATGGCACCGATGAAGTGCGTCTTTCGCTGTTCGACGACGGTACGGGATTTGACACCGGGCGCGTGGTGAAAAAGGATTTCGGCGCCTTTGGTCTCGCCGGCATGCGGGAGCGGGCCGTTCGCATGAAGGGGACGTTCGAGATTATCAGCAGCCCAGGACAAGGCACGCGCCTGCAGGTCTGCGTGCCGTTGGTGCCGTGAGTGCCTGCCATTTTCAATGTAATAAATACCTACATGAGCCCAGGCATTCTGAATTTGGTAATTTGGCAAAATTTGGTAATTTGGTCTTAAATCTCGGGCTCTTAGCCACAGGTTTAGAGAAGCCGCTATAGCCGCCCACGACTTATGAAAACGGAAGATACAATCCGGGTCCTATTGGTGGACGATCACTTCATGGTGCGGCGTGGTCTCGCCGCGGCGTTGCACGCGGAGCGCGACATCGAGGTCGTGGCGGAGGCGGCGAATAGCGACGAGCTCATGGAACGGTATCGCGAGCATCGCCCGGATGTCGTCGTGATGGATTGGCGTCTGTCCGGACTGAACGGCGGGGAGGCGACCGCTCTCCTTCGCCAGGAGTTCGCCGACGCTAAGGTGCTTGTGCTCTCCGCCCTGGATGGCGACGACTATGTGCAATCTGCGATTCACGCCGGCGCCTCGGGTTATCTCCTCAAGTCCTCCGATCGTCCCGAGATCCTGGAGGCAATTCGCAAGGTGCATGCAGGTCGCCAACATTTCTCGCCGGAGATCACGACCATGCTGGAGAAAGTGGCAAACCGCATGGCGATGACGGCGCGCGAACGCGAGGTCCTGGCCAAGGTCGCCGCCGGGGAAAGTAACAAGGAGATCGGCGATCAACTCGGGATCGCCGAGGCCACGGTAAAGGTATTCATGGGCCGCATCTTCGCGAAGCTCGATGCGCGCGATCGGGCGCATGCGGTTTTTCTGGCGATCAAGAGGGGGATTATTGATCCGTTGTGAGAAAAATTAAAGGATTCGGGCCGCCCATTCCGTCATTCACTTCGTGAAAATGTCCCCTCTCAACGCCTGATTCGATGATTCAAACCCAGGGATCTTTACGGCACACCGCTGGCACCAAATAAATGAACTATCTAAAACTTGGTGAGAAAATTACGCCCGTCGCTGAGGCGGTTTTGGAGGGAGTCCTTTTGAGGGAAGCCGAGCTGTATTGGTCCGTAAAAATAACCGGTTGCGACATCTCTGTAGGAACCTTAAGTGAGCAGCCCTTCGTTCTTATCGAAGAAATTCCTGCCCTCTCTAACCAAACATTTACCGGATTGCGGCAACTTTTGCCGCTAACGGCGAGGTGGGAGAAACCATTCGTAATTCGTGAAGGGGGGCAGGTAGAGTATGCGTTTTTCAGCCTATTTTCATCAAGCAGGATTGAGAATGGCGAATTGAGCATGATTGCCGACGCTGAATTGAGGATTGTTCTTTCAGGGGTCGTTGACGTAGATGCTGGAGACTTCGGAAGTCGTGTCCCTCTTTATGTGGAATGCGGGCTTGAGTACACGGGGATACGGTGCGGGATCTCCTCGTCGCTGGCGGAATCCATGCCGCCGGACTGGAGACGCTTTCCTACGACAAACCAGTATCGCTTACCGGAACGATTGTTCGGGAGTTCGACATGTCATTTGTCGATAGCGACCTTGGGGCCATGCAGGATCCGAAGGAGGTTGCGCGCGCGGTTGTGATGGCTGGCCCGGGAGCAAAGGCACCGTCGCGTCATTTCATCCTTCGCCTCGGTAAACCAATCTCGATTCGAGCCAAGCCTGGCGACGAGACCTGCCCGCAGGAGCTCGACGTGTCGGAGATCGATCTCGGCGGTTCGGACCGACAAATTCTGAAAAAGGAGCTTGGGAAGACGCGTTTTGTCGTGTCTGGCAGCCTCTGGCACGCAACGACGGTCCATCATCTTCGCCCGGTTACGATGACGGTAACCGCGTTGCAACGTGCAAAATGAGCGAGGCAGAACCCTTGCGAATTATCGCAAGTAGATCAATCCGAGCGAGTCGACTTCGTTTCCGGACGTGCCAGTAAGGCCGACGATCATGTGGCCGCGTGCATTGATTTCCTTGGGTTTCCCGCCGCCCTGACCGCCCATCCATTCGGACATGTAGAAGTCCTGAGGATTCAATGACACGCCATCCATGTTGATCTTCATGAAGATCACCTGGATGCAGTTTACTACATCGCCTCCGCGGGCGACGATTCCGCCCACTGCGTAACCGTCCTTGGCCATCACCGTTTCCGACGCATCGTGCTTTCCACGTTTTTGCCCCTCTCGTGTTCCGTCGGCCGTTGCAAAGATCGGGGTGAGGGCGCCCAGAACGCGGAATTGAAACCAACCGCCGCCTCCGTACTTGAATCCGACGATATAGCCGCCGTCTTTCGCGACGTCCTGCCATGGATCGCTGCCTTTGCCTGTAAACTCAGTCGGCGCCATGCGATTGCCGTCGAGCGCATTGGCGATCGTCAGTGTGGAACGAGCCCGGTTCACGGCAGCCAGTCCCGTTGTATCATTGGTATTGCGATAACCAATTTCCAGTGTTGTCAAGGCCTGCGAAAATTTGCTCCGCACACCGCTGTGTTTAATGGCGACCGATTGCGTGACCGTCGCCACCTCACGGGCATAGGCGGAGTATAAACTGCGAATTTCCGGGAGCGTATTTTTTGCCGGTTCGCTATCCAGTCCGCGTTCTTCGAACCGCTTTACTTCTGCCTTTACCTTGTCTGCCTCCTGCGTGTGCTTGTTTTGGTTGAGCTTGTCGATGAGTGCCTGAAGGTCCGTCTTGTACTTGGATTCGAGCGATGTGAGCTTTGGTTTGATCTCGCTGGAAATCGCGTCCTCCTGCGCCTTGTAGTTCGCGACGGCTGAATTGAAATCATATGCGGGTATTGCGCTACCGGCATTGGACACGGCGTGCTGTGCTGATTCCGCCGGACGCCCGGATGCAGGTGTGCCGGCGGTTGCCGACGGAGCATTTCCAAGCGTGCTTTGAGTCGAGACCCTTTCGGCGCGCACCGTCAGCGCCCCATCCAGATTTCCAGCAATCGTCAGTTTCCGCTCCAGATCCTCCAACTGCCGGATGTACGCCAGGTTAATATTTCGCCCTTCACTGGCGACGTACTTCGATATCTTGTCCTGATCCGCATCATAGGCGGCGCGGAGCTGCCTCGCAGCTTGCGGGGCAGCGCTCTTGGCATCAAAGCCACCAGTGACCGCACCACCCTCATAGGCTTCTCGTTCCGCCTTGATCGCGAGAACGGCGTCGAGATTCCCGGTTGCTGCAGCCTGGTTGCCGAGCGTCTTCAAATCCGTTGCGTACTGCGCGCTCCGCTTGGAGCTGGCGGTCATCGCCCTTGCCTGCAAGTCCTTCCATTGCTTCTCGTTCTGCTCGCGTGTAGCCGTCAATTCGGTTGGCTCCGCATTGGCAGACTTGGCTCCTCCCGCCGTCGTTCCAGCGGGCGCCGGAGGGGGAGAGGCGGGCGCGCCATGCGTTTGCGCGGCAGTGTACGAGGTACCGGCCACCAGCGCCACAAATAGCCATTTATGAACAGTCATTGCCAATTTCGATTAGCAATAGCGGCTCTCATCATGCAAGGGTAAAAGGCTTCGTATTGGTATTGTTGCAATGCGCAGTCTTGCTTATGAGGCTTCCGTGAGGCAGGCGTTCTTTTCGCTCGGAACGACGGTAACTAAAACAGGCGGCACCTTTCGGTAGCCGCCTGCTTGATTGGGTGGTAATTGGTTCGCCAGGTCTTAGCTGCGATTCCGGCGGCGGACGCCACCCAGAGCGAGCAGGCCCAAGCCGAGCATTGCCGCGGAGGTGGGTTCCGGAGTCGGTGCGAACGAGACGCCGCGAATGACATTGCCAACGACGGGGCTATCGATCGTTGAGAACGACTCGCCAGTCGCTTGCAACGCGGTCGAATCCGCAATTGTATCCGTAATGGCGACGAGCTCATTCGGATCGGCACCGGGGTCGCCCGCGGAGCTGATCGTCGACGTTACTGCATAGATGGTCACTGATCCGTCCGCATTGACCTTACCCGTGATTTCACGAAGACCATCCGTGGCAACATCCGTGATTGCGTTAGAACCCGTCATATAGCCAGGGGTGCTGTATGCCTGACCCAAATTCAAGCCGGCGCGAAGGTTATATATCATCGTCCAAGTCCCGGTTCCGTCCGGCTTGCTGTTTACCCACTTTTGGAGGCCGGCATTTGGGTTGTTTGTATCCGGAGTCGTCTCGTCGGCGATCAAATTATTCCCCTCGTCGGCAACATACAGCGTGGCCGCGTTCGCGAACCAGAGGCCCGACGGGTGAAAGAGATTTGTGTTCCCGCCAGTCTCGGCTGTTTTCTCGAGCGTGGTATTGAATCCCGGAAGAATGCTGATGGTATTCGAGCTGCCCGTCGGAAGCGACCCGGCGGTACCCACCATATACACACTGTTGATTCCCTGGGTTCCGCTACCTTTGGTCACGTAGAGCGTATTGTTGAAAATCGTCTCTCCGCGGAAGTTGTTGTCCTTCGCAAGCTTGTCTGCCGTGTAACCATTTTGTGTCACGCTATAACTGCCGGCGCTTTGCGTGCCCGGCGAAGATGCGGTGGCGTTGACCCCGGGAGTGATATACTGCACGCCGGTGACCGAGGCCGCCGTGGGTGAACTCGTCGTGACCGTGCTTCCAGTATTGCCAACAGCGTAAATCACGCCGTTGTTGCCAAGGATGGCGGCGCGACCATTATCACCTGAGTAGGCATTTGATAATGTTGTGCTGAGGTTACCGGACGCATCGACTTGTCCGACGACCTTGAACGTCGGCGTTGCGGTATCCGTATTAGTGAAGTTAGTGACTCCCGGTGTGGACGCATTCGAACGATCGATAGCTCCAATCGGAGCGTTGTAGCCAATGAAGGTCAGGGATGTTCCATCTTGCGACAGGTTCAAAGCCCCTTCCGAACGTGAGGTGAAACTCGTTGTGAACGAGCCACCGGCTGCTGCGGTCACATTCAAGGAGTTCACAAACGTACCGCTGTTCGTGATCTGATCCAAAAAGATCGGGGAGGTCACGCCAAAGTTGCCATCGACCGCGGTATTTAGCAGGACGTTTCCAAAAGTGCCGTCGCCTGCCGCTACTGTATTTGTGCTAGTGGGCAGGGTGGTTACGTTGGGGACGACATTGGCAATCTCGCCCTGGTCTTCATATGTGCTCCGAAGCACGACGAGGTTGCCGGGGATGAAACCCTGGACGGATTGCGCTTGGGCGTGGCCGCCAAGCATGAGAGCGGTGACGCTCAGGATGCTGCCGGCAAGGATGGAAACCTTGCGACGATAGGTATGTTGGTGCATTTGCTGTAGGTTCTGTGATGAGACAATGCCTCTCTCCGGGGGATCCGTGAGTGGCGATTTCCGGTTGCTGAAGCCGAAGTGTCCGTGTGTACCGATCGTGCAAAATAGCGTCAATGAACCTAGCGTTACGGGCTAGTTACGATCTGAGTCTGAAACTGTAACATAGATTCTGGCTAATATCCGCGCGCTTCACTCATATTATTATTGGCGGATTTTATGGGGGATATGGCTGCATGGTGGTCTCAGCGATAGTTACGGGGATTCACCGGTCGACGATGGAGTTCGCGGTGATGGTGCTGGACGGCAAGCGAAAGCGGTGGCGACCGTGTTTGCGCCCGCTCGAGAGAACACACAATTATCGGTCGGTACCGCTTGGAATTTGCGCGGTGCGCTGAGCCGACCGTTGCAGGCGACTAATTACGGCTCGCCAATAGATGGCTTAGGAATGATTTCCACAGTCGTGCGGACGGAGCGGGTGAGAACTTCCTTGCCGTCGACTTTTTCTTCCGTGGCCATTCCCCGGTAATGCAGGGGTTGGTAGCCGAGGGCGATGAGGCCGTCAATCGGGGCCTGCTTGAGGCCCGGCTTCCAATAATCTGGCGCACCGCCGGTTTCGTAGAAGTATAGCCACTTGTGGTCCGGAGTTGCCCATCCAGCGCACAGCAGGACATGGCGGTGGGGGATATTTAGTAAGTCGCCCGGATGGAGATCCTGAGGGTTTGGAAGCACCGTGCAGAGGGTGGGGAGCTGCGAACTGTCGTGAACCGTCGGGAGCTTCAGACAGCGCGACACGAAGCCCGAGCAGTCGACTCCAGCGGCTTGTTGACTGACTGCGGCATTGTCTACGCGGCGCTTGGTCGGAGAGGAGACATCGCCCGCTGCTAGACCGTTTTCAATTGCGGCGTCAAATGACGCGGCATCGTCGAAGCCTCCCCACTTATATGGAATTCCGGTATTCACTTCGCCTGGAAGCCACCAGCCTGGGCGTTCGGGCTGGCCCTTGAAACCGGCGTCGGGTGTATTTACGACAATGCCGGCTTTGTCTGGTCCGTGGAGGATGTTCTTGGAAAATGGCTGCCACGGGTGGGCTGCGAATTCGCGAGCGATCGTGAGCGCTTCATCTGGCGTGACCTGGGATGGAGCGGTCGGGTCGCCGGGAATCAGATGGTGCGGTTGAGGCTCGGATTTCGGCGTGGAGGCGCAGCCGACAAGAACGGCTGTTGCAAGAATGGCTAGCGAGCGTCCTGATTTCACCTCGGTCACACAGCGCCGGAGCGAACTGCGGACGTGACCCTTTGTAATGGACGGGAGGCTTGCAATCAGCATGGATTTGCAGCGTTGTATTCCGCAGTCACTGCCGTGCAAATCAACATCTTCATCCGTCTCGTATTCGTGGTGGTTTCGCTGTTTGCCATCGGACGCGGACTGGCGCGGGCGGAGGAGGCGAAGCACCCACGAGTGGCGCTTGTGATTGGCAATAGCCGCTACGAGGATGCGGTCGGTCCATTACGCAATACGGGGAATGATGCCAAGGTGATGGCAAAAGCGTTGCGATTCCTCGGTTTCACGGTGATCGAAAAGCACAACGTCACACGCGATGAATTGATGACGGCGCTGCTGCAATTCCGGGGAAAGCTTCGAGGCGCGGAGGTTGGAGTCTTTTATTTTGCGGGACATGGCATTTCCGTGGCGGGTGCGAATTACCTTCTTCCGGTCAAGTCCGGTTACAGCCCTGGCAACGCATCTGGCACGGACCTGCGTCTGCTCGCCGAAACGAAGCTTTTCAATGCCGAGCAGGCTGTCGCGGAGATGAATGATTCCGGGGTGGGGTGCAACGTGGTGATCCTGGATGCTTGCCGCTCGACCCCGGCTGCCCGCAATCCGCAGAGTCGTGATGCGGCGACCGCCGGAGGCCTCGTGGAAATGAGTCCGCCTGCCGGTTCGCTGGTCGCCTTTGCAACGGATGCCGGACATACGGCGGCGGATGGCGATGGCGCGAATGGCCTTTATACCGAGGAATTGATCAAGCACCTGCTCACGCCTGGTCTAAGCATCGAGCAGGTTTTCAAGCGTACGCGTGCGGGAGTGATGCAGCGGTCGGGCGGTCACCAAGTGCCCGCGGAATATTCGCGCCTCATTGGAGAAGATATCTATCTTGCCGGTCTGGCGGCTGCCAAACCATCCATTCCAACCGAAGAGCAAATACCGAAAGCGCAAGCCCTTCCAGTGCCGACGTTGGCCGAGATTAACAAGCTCGCCGCAGATGGTGAAGTGGGCGGGTGTCTCGGGTTGCTTCATCGCTATGTGAAAAGCCACGGGCCGGGCCACCGGGCGGATGTTCCCTTGGCGATATTGCTTGCGCAGGTGAAGGAATGGCTTCGCGACCCGAAGACTTCCGAGTCGAATGCGGAACTCGCGCTGCAATCGTGTGAACTCATCCTTCCATCGATTTCGGACTGTCTCGTTGCTGGCAGTCCCGAGCGTGCCGACCTGGCCGCGAAGGCTTACAATCGAAAGGGAGATGCCCTGTTGCTGCTCAAGCGTGCCGAGGAGGCGCTTAGTTCGTATAACTCAGCGGCGGAGCTCGATCCCGACGACGGCTATATCATTTACAATCGAGGCCGGGCGTTCCTGGCGCTGAATCGCAGGGAGGAGGCCAAGGCGGACTTTACGATGGCCGCAGGCGCAAAGTTCAAGCATTCCGGTGTCCGAAAACTGGCGCAGCAGGCGCTTGCAGAGATGAAGTGAAGCCCGGGTTGGTTACTTCGGTGGGCTGAAGGCCGCCACGGGATACGGCCGAGACATTCGTAGAGTTAGACGACTAAGTCGCCGCGTGACCAGCGTGGGCGATGATGAAGTCCACCGCCTCCGGAAAACTCGGTGCAAAGTAAGCGGCTATTTCGCTGCGCTGTGCAGCACCTTCACCGGTCTGGACCTGGACAGCCGGGATCCCTGCATTGCGGCCGCATTCGACGTCTGCGGCTTTGTCGCCGATGAACCAGGAGCGGGGGAGATCAAGGTTCAAGTCGCGCGTTGCTTCGAAGACCATGCCGGGAGCGGGCTTGCGGCGTTCGGATGGCACATTTGGCGCATCCGGGCACATGTAGACTGCTTCGATTAGGCCCGAGCCGAGTAACTCGAAAAAGCGCTCCTGGACGCGGTTAAAATCGTCGAGGGTATTCCATCCGCGGCCAATACCGCTCTGGTTCGTCACCATGACCAGTCGAAAGCCGGCAGACTGCAGCTTGCGGAGCGCTTCGGCGATGCCGGGGAAGAGCTCCACCTTCGATGGGTCGCGGATGTACGGCACGTCTTCCATGAGCGTGCCGTCGCGATCGATGAATACCGCCGGGGCGGGCGAACCGGGATTGCTTAAAGTAGGAAGACTCACGCCGGGAAACTGGCGAGCAATTCTTGGCGAGTGACCGTTGCCGTGCCGAGTTTGCCGACCACGATGCCACTGGCGTGGTTCGAAATCTCGGCGGCTTCGATCGGAGTTGCGCCTCCCGCGAGCGCGGCAGTGAAGAGGGCGATGGCGGTATCTCCAGCGCCGGAAACATCGAACACTTCCTGGGCGCGCGTGGGAATGTGGAAGGGCTCGTGATCCGGTTGGAACAGCATCATGCCCTGCTCGGAGAGCGTGACCAATACGAACGAACAGCGCCATTTCTCGAGTAAAGTCTGTCCGACTTCGCGCAAGGCCTGGTCTTCCATTGGAGGATCGACCGGGTCGATCCAGGGATGTCCGGCACAGCGGAAGGCCTCGGCTCGGTTTGGTGTGACGCTTGTCACGTCGTGCCAGAGGATTTTGTTCGAAGGGTTGGGATCGACGGTGACGATCTTTCCTGCGGCCTTGGATAGGCGGATGATTTCATCGACGAGTTCCTGATCGAGCAGGCCCTTTGCGTAATCTTCGATGATGACGGCGTCGAGACCGGGAAGCAGGGCATCGAACTGAGCCAGCGCGCGGGCTTTCTGGGGCTCGGTGTAAGAAGTGGGCCGCTCACGATCCACACGCACGACTTGCTGATGCCGCGCAATGATCCGCGTTTTGCAGATCGTTTGATAAGTGGGATCGAATTGCACGCAGTCGAGATGGATTCCGCTCGAAACGAGAAGATCATGCAGGCGGTCGGCATTTGCGCCTTCACCGGCGAGTCCCATCATGTGGACGTAATCCACGAATTCGCGGAGATTGCGGGCGACGTTTGCCGCGCCGCCGGCGTTGTAGCTTTCCTTGACGACCTCGACCACTGGCACAGGAGCTTCCGGCGAAATCCGGGAAACTTTGCCCCAGATGAATTCATCAAGGATGAGTTCGCCTACGACGAGGATACGCTTGGACGGGGCGAGGATGTTATTGACGCGGGACTGGTTCATGCAAAGGACAGAAGGACTTGCGAGCCGGGGCTGATAGCAAAAGGCAGGCAACGAAGCTCGTTACATTCTCGCCAATTCCTCGGTCACGGCGGCGAAAAGGAGCGGGATATTCAGCTCGTGATGGCCAACGATGTAGAAGCCTTGGCCGCCGAGCGCGGTCGGGCGGCGCTGGACATTTTCGCCGGGTCGATAGTGGCGGGTCATGTCGAACGTGGCGGTCGTGAAACGCTCGACTTTGTGGCCGAGATTCCGCGCGATCGTCAGAGCCTTCAGGAAGACTTCCGGCATGATTACGGCGCTGCCGACGTTCAGTACGACGCCGCCTTCGAGTTGGGCGCAAACGGCGGCGAAATTCTTGAAATCGCGATAGCTGGCTTCGCCCAGATCGGAGCCCTTGCTTGTCGGATGCTGGTGGATGATATCGGTGCCGATCGCGATATGCACCGTAACTGGGATATTGAGGTCAGTACCGGTGGCTAGGATGGAAAGATGGCGGTTTGGAAATCCGGTGGTCGCTTCTCCGAGGGCGCGTCCGGCTCCGAGGCCGCGTGCGACACCTTGGGAAAGGGCGGCATTCATGAGACGTCCGGTCTCGTCGGCCATGCCAAAGCTGCCGTCATTGAGCCCGCGCTGGACGTCCTCGCTGGTTTCGCCCTGATAGCAAAGCTCGAAATCATGGACTGCTCCGGCACCATTGAAGGCGACGGCGCTCAGGATTCCGCGGCGCATGGCGTCGATCAGGACGGGATTCAAGCCGACTTTGATCGAGTGAGCCCCCATCATCAGCACGACTGGGCGACCATTGCGGACGGCTTCCGCGATCGCCGAGACGACCTTCCGGAGATCATTGACGGCGAGAAAGGCAGGCAGGCGGTCGAGAAAATCGCGAAAGCTGAGGCCGGCCTCATGCGGGCGGGCGAAGGCCTCAAGTGCCACCTTGTTTGCCCGCTCGGCGACGGGATAGGTGCGGATTTGGGAAAAATCGAGTGGCGGAAACTCCATGAAAGAACCGATTGCGACGGCAAATGTGGCGCGGTGTCAATCCCCAGTTGCAAGCCCAGGGTGGGCGCCGCCGAAGATTACCCCCCAGATTCCAGCTCGAAAGCCGTATCATCACGTGCTAAGCTCCACCAACGTCGTCTGCGGAACTGCACAAAAGATTGCTTGTCCGCATGATACGCGCTTTGATTGAGTCTCGCTCGTTTTCCTTGGATGCTTGGTTTCTCTATGAATAAATGCGTTCTGTTCGCCTTGACCGCCGGCTTCTGTGCAGCCGCGCACGCTCAAGTTCCACAACATATTGACGTCTCGGGGTTTTCGAGTGAAAGCCCGGGGGCTCGAGTGATCGAAAAGGTCGTGGTGCCCGTGCCGTCGGAAATTTTTTCCGTGCTGGATAAGCAACAAGGCAAACCTGCCTGGGCGGCAGTTTTGCATCCGGTGAAGGATGCCTCCGTTAGTGGTACGAAGGAGCAGATTTCGCTCCTGCTCGGGACGGTCATTGCGGAAGGTTTTGTCGCGGTTGAGGCGCAAAATGCCGATGAAGTGAAGAATATCGGACGTACGGTTCTCACGCTTTCCAAGGCCATCGGGGTGCAGAAGGCGGTCGTTGGTCGTGCCAATGCCATCATTGAAGCGGCGGATAAGAAGGACTGGCCTCGCGTGCGGCGTGAACTCGACGGAGCTTTGCAAGTTGTCAAGCAGGCCATGGACGAGATGCGAAATCAGGATCTCGCACAGCTTGTCAGCCTCGGTGGATGGCTTCGGGGTACCCAGGCGCTGACGGCTGTAGTCAATGCGCATTACACTGCCGATGGTGCGGAGCTTCTCCACCAGCCGGCTTTGCTCGACTATTTCAAGCACCAGATCGATGCCATGAGTCCCAAGCAGAAGAATGGCCTCGTGAGCAAAATCCGGAAGGGTCTGGAGGAGATCACCCCCGTAATGGGAGGCTCGGAAACGGAGGTCCCTGAGAAAGCTGTCAAACAGGTGGAAGCGATCTCGACGGATTTGATCAAGGAAATCTACCAGAAGCAGAGCTCGAATTAAGAAGGAGGCGATTGTGAAGTATTTTCTACCGATTTTCCTGACTTTCGCGCTCGCCTTTGTCGCGCCGGCTCGCGCGACCATCGACGACGCTCTTTCTTTCGCGCTCGAAGCGGCGGATCCGTACGTAAAGGAAGGATTCACCGTGCGCGAGGACTACTGGGGTGGAGATCTCCCGGTCAAGCAAGCCAAGGCGATCGTCCATCAGCTTTTCAAGGGGAATGAGTACTGGTTCTGGATGGGAACTGACACGAGCAAAGCCAAGATTTCCGTGCATATCTACGATGCTGACGGCAACCTGGCTGAAGATGAGTCGTTCCAGAAATCGAACAAAGCGGCGGCTCATATCCGCCCGAAGAAGACTGGTACTTACTACCTGATCGTGGAGATCGAAAAGTCGCCGGAAGAGCGCACCTACTGGTCGCTCGCCTATGGGTTCCGTTGAGCCGACGATGATCGGCAGCGCGGTGGCAGTTTCAATCCACCGCGCTTTTTGCCGGAATTCGTGTATCTTGCAGACGTGCATTGCTGCCGTCTGATGCCCGACGACGTTTCCTTCGATCCATCGTCGCCCACCCACTCAACGATCCTCTTCTCTTTATCTTTCTGTGTCCGAAGTTCAGACGCTCCAGTTTGAAAACGGGCGAGTGCTGCAGTCGCTCTATGCGAACGATCTGCGGCTCATCAAATCGCTCGAAGATGCCCTCAATGTAAAAGTGACCACTCGCGAAGGGTGGCTGCGTGTCGAGGGAGAGCCACCGCAGATCGAGCAGGTCCGGCGTGTCTTTGAACAGCTCGACAAGGCGCGCCTTAACGGCGTGTCGATCCGCCGTCATGAATTCAACTATGCCCTCCGTTCTGTGAGCGAGGAGGATTCCAGCAGTGCGGGCCTCGACGAGCTGAGCGGCACACGCATCGCGGTCTCGCCCAAGCGCGCGCCCATTATGCCGAAGTCGCCGGCCCAGCGCGATTACATCGGGGCGATTGCGGAGCACGATATGGTCTTCGGGATTGGTCCGGCTGGCACCGGCAAGACGTATCTGGCAATGGCCATGGCGGTGGCTGCGCTCAAGCAAGAGAAGGTGTCACGGATCATCCTGACCCGTCCGGCGGTCGAAGCCGGTGAAGCACTGGGATTTCTGCCGGGCGACCTGAAGGAGAAGATCATGCCTTACCTGAGGCCACTCTACGATGCCCTACAAGACATGCTCGACCCGGAGGAGATGCAGCGCTATATTGAGCGCAACATCATTGAAATCGCACCACTCGCATACATGCGCGGTCGCACCCTCAGCCGTGCTTTTATCGTGCTCGATGAGGCGCAAAATACAACTGCCGAGCAGATGTTTATGTTTCTGACGCGCCTCGGTGCAGACTCAAAGTGTGTGATTACTGGAGATCACACGCAGATCGACCTTCCGGCCAATAAGCGCTCTGGGCTTATCGAAGCCTTGCAGGCTCTCAAGAATGTCGACGGAATTGCATTTTCTCATTTTGGCGAAAAGGACGTGATCCGGCACGAACTCGTGCAGCGGATCGTGAGGGCGTACCGCCGCCATCGCGGCACAGGCGAAACCGACGTCAATAGCTGAGCCGATAAATCTCCGGCCGTCCGTTCAACGGCCATCATTCCATGTTCAAATTCTTTGAATTCGAGCGAAAACGCCTGGTCAAAAAGGGCCTTGCGTCGTCAAAATGCCGCCGCCGTCGCACCGAAAGCGAGCTGCTGCAAACCATGGAGCATGGCTTTGGCGCAAAGTTGGGGATTTTCGCGACATTTGTCATTGGGCTCTGGATGTTGAGCTATTCGGATGCCCACCAGCAGCAGCCGATGGAAAAGGCGTTCATCGGCATCCTGATTTTCTTCGTCGCACTGGCGCAACTCTGGATCAATCATCCGAAGACTTGGGAGAAAAACTCGCGCCTGGCGCTGCTCTTCGGAGTCCTGCTCCTGCACCTCGCGGTGGTGAAATTCTTCCTGGTGGCGAGCGAGTCGGATCCGATGAATCTATGGCGTCTTGCGGTGCCGTATGCGTTTGCGCCGCTCACGCTCTCGGTGTTGCTCGGAAGAAATCTCGGCATTTACGCCGCGATCTTTGCGAGCCTTTGGAGTTTTGTGGTTTATCCGCGATCGCACGCGGCGTTGCTCGTGATGAGCCTGATTTGCGGGTTCGTCGCGGTTTTCGTGACTTTGGAGGTCCGGCGTCGGAGCCGTCTGGTGCGTGCGGGACTTTATGTCGGGCTCGCCACGTGGCTCCTGTCAGTCATATTCGGAAGAATCGGTCCATTTGTCTGGGAGTCGCCCGGCTACACGGATTGGCATCTCATTGCGTGGCAGAGCCTTGCGGCAGTCGGGAGTGGAATTGGAACGGCATTGGTCGTTGGCGGGGCGTTGCCGGTACTCGAGAGCCTGTTTCGGATCACGACGAATATCACCTGGCTCGAGCTGGCGGACCTCAATCATCCGCTGCTCCGGCGCATGACGATCGAGGCGCCTGGGACTTATCATCACAGCCTTATCGTCGCTCAGCTCTCTGAGGCGGCGGCGGAGGCGATTGGCGCAAATCCCTCGATGGCGCGTGTTTGTGCGTATTTTCACGATATTGGGAAGCTCGTGAAGCCGGAGTATTTCACGGAAAACATGCGCTACGGGCGCAACCCGCACGATGAACTGGCGCCGACGATGAGCGCTCTGATCATCATCGCTCACGTGAAGGAAGGCGTGGATCTGGCCCTCAAGCACGGCTTGAATCAACAGATCATTGACGTAATCCAGCAGCATCACGGGACTTCGCTGGTCTTCTATTTCTATAAGCGGGCGCTGCAGCAGCAGGAAGATGCGCGGCAGGGTGGCAAGATCATGAATATCCGTGAAGAGGACATTCCTGAGGTGCGTGAGGAGAGCTTCCGTTATACTGGGCCAAAGCCGCAAACGAAGGAATGCGCGATCATCTCGCTCGCGGATGCCGTCGAGAGTGCGTCCCGCAGTTTTGAGCGAGTGACTCCACAGAAGATCGATCAATTGATCGATGACATTATCGAGAAGCGACTCGTGGATGGGCAGCTTGCGGAGTGCGACCTTACGATGCGCGAATTGGGCGTGGTGGCGGAGAGCCTCAAGCATTCCATGCATAGCATGATGCACAGCCGCGTGGCGTATCCCAGCGATCGGACGAATGGGGACAAGTACGGCGATCGCGAGAAGCGGGATACTCCAAATCCGCCCAGCACCCGGTCGGCAAATCTGCCGCCGATGACGGCTGCCTGATCCAGGCACCGCCACGCCTTCATGGTCATCGAAGTTCACAATCGGCAGCGTCGTGTGCCGCTCGATCTCCAGTGGCTGCGGGATTTTGCCGCCGCCGCCTTGCCTGTCGCCCTAAAGCACTCCGCGGATGGGCGGTTCGCGCTACGAAGCCTGGACGCCGTCGAAGTCGCCATTGTTTCGGATCGCGTCATTGCACGTGTGCATCAGCAATTCATGGCGCTGCCGGATCCCACGGACGTTATTACGTTCGACCATGGTGAGATCGTGGTCAGCGCGGATACGGCTCGCGCCCGCGCCGCGGAGTTTGGCCATTCGGTTGAGGCTGAATTAGGGCTTTACACTGTGCATGGATTGCTCCACCTGAATGGCTTCGAGGATGCCGCTGCTCGCGATGCCGAGCGGATGCACAAAACTCAGGATCGCATCTGGCGTGCCTGCCTCGCTGAACTCCCTCCCAAATTGTAATCATGTCCTCCCTCAACCGCTCATCCCTCTGTTACGGTGCCGCCTTATTCGCCGTCGCCGCCTGCTTGGCACTGCCTGTTCGTGCTGAAGATGGACCGCCCATCGACGTTACTCAGATGCTCCGGCAGCTGAAGACGATGAAGGAGCAGCAGACACTGGGCGTGAAGGCAACCAAGAGAAACGCCCTTCAGCAAGTCAGCTCTGCAGCGAACGATCCGTCCAAGGCGCTGGAACTGTGGGAGGAGGCTGTGCGGGTGACGCAATTTAACGGCGCACCGAAGGAAGGCACAGCATTTCACGATTGGAAGGCCGGCGAAGGTGAAGCCCTGAAAGAGCGTGAATGCCAATCAGCACTGCATCTCTACTTTACCTGGCTTTCACTAACCCTTCAGCGCGCGTCTGGATCAGAGGTGAAGGATCTGCTTCCGGCAATCGTGAACTACACAAAGGAAGCCGCTGCGGACCAGGCTGCAATGGAAGGCTTTGATGACGCCATCAAGCGTGAAAAGGAAATGGAAGCAAGCCGTCGCCATGGCGGGCCCCGGCGGAATAACGATGAACTCGTCAAGCGCTTGCATGACCAGATCCTAAAGCAGGCGACGTCTGGTAGTGTGGTCGTCCAGTGGCTCCGTATTTCAGATCTTCTGAACGACGCCGGCACGGCGAAACCGAAACCGGCCGAAGCAGGCCAGCCGGCGGGAGCGACCTGGGAGCACAGTCCCGGTAACGTCGATGGCATCTTTCAGAAGATCATCCTCCCTGAATTGCGGATCGAAAAAGACCCTCGCATTGTCGATTACTGGGACATGAAGCTGAGGCTGGAAGCGGATGCTGCCACCAAGGCCAAGCTGTCCTTTGAAGCCGATAAGTTTAATCAGGTCCGCATGCCGCAGCTCCTTTGGAACCGTGCCCAGGACGTGCTGGCGATCGGACAGAAGAACCGCGCCGTTGCTGACATGTTCAAGATCATTCAGAAGTACCCTGCGCACCCGGATGCAGCGACCTGGATGGCTTCTCTCGAGCAAACGCTGCTCCCGCCGATTCCTGCGGCACCTGCGCCGTCGGCTCCAGCTGCGGTAACTTCCGTTCCAGCGCCGGTTATTACTCCCGTTCCGGCGCCGGCGACCACTCCTGCCATTCCGGTAACTCCTGGAGCTCCAGCGCCGGCCGCCGCTCTTCCTTCGGCTTATCCGCCGGTTGCCTCTGGCGGCCTCACTCCTGCCGCAGGCAGTTAACGGCTATTCGATAACGTTCCATGACGGAAACCATCATCGAGCAGCAATCCGAAACGCAGGAGGCACTCGATGTCCCTTGGAACGTGGTCGTGCATAACGACCCAATCAACCTGATGACCTACGTCACGAGGGTATTCCAAAAGGTTTTCGGTTACTCGCGGGAACGGGCCGAGCGTCACATGCTGGAAGTGCACCAGCTGGGGCGCTCGATCGTCTGGACCGGCTTGCGAGAGCCGGCCGAAGCTTACGTTCAGCAGCTTCACGGTTACCTGTTACTGGCCACTCTTGAGAAAAGCCGTTAGCGCCGTGTACTTCGCCCGCGTCGATGATGAAACGATCCTGCTCGCCGGAATCGATCTTTCCTGGTGGGAACTGCTTCATCAGATTCCCGAGAGCAGCAAGATCGGGGATGATTCCGCGCGTGACCGCCTTTACCCGCGGCCCACAGAATCCACGGACAAAACATTCGAGCAGGATTGGGAAGATTTCGTTCAGCCTGAGCTGAAGGAGCTTTTCCAGTCTTCCATCGAAATCGTCGAGCAGGATCTGGAGGCCTGCGCAATCGAGGAGACCCAGCTCTACTACAATCTTGTCATTCCAGTGAAGCACCTGCCTGCCTGGATCAATGCACTCAACCAGGCACGGCTGGCGTTAGGTGCCCGATATGGGGTAACTGAGGTCGATATGGAAGGGCACGCCCAAGGAACCGATGAGCGGTTGCTCGCAATCGACAAGATCAACCTCTACGGCCAGCTGCAGGAATACTTCATGCGTGCAGCTGACGGGGTGTGAGCGGTCAGAGATCGCTCGTTGTGCGCGCCTTTTCTACTCGGCAGGGGATGCGAGCAGTTCGTCGATGAACGCTAGGGCTTTGTCGAAGCTTCGCCGTTGCAGGTAATGGGCTAACTGAAGGTCCACTGGCGGAGGCAGTTGCCGTTGCAGCGTCTCAATCTGCTCCGAGACGGACTTGAGCTTTTCTAAATGGCCTTCGGGATCGCGGGCGTAGAATTCCCGGTCGGCAATCACAGCCAGGCGTTCCCGTAGCGCTGTGGCGAGGGCTTCGTAAGGATTCGGTGCGGACATCTCGGGAAAGGTGGAATGGTTCTCGCTGAATGTCGAATAGTTGTCGCTCTGCCTTTGGCCTTCACGCCGGGAATTTCAGGCGTACATTCCGCAATGCCGTTCGATCCACAAAAACAGATTCTCGTCATCGATGACGATGTGCTGGTTCTTCGCCTGGTCCGTGAAGCAATCGAGGCATTGCTGATGAACTGTTCCGTGGATACGACGCCGAGCCCAGAGTATGGGTTTGAGCTCCTGATCAGGAAACACTACGACCTGCTCATCCTCGATTACGCCATGGATCACCTTGACGGAGCGGCTCTTTATTCGCTGGCAACGAAGATGTTTGCCATTCATCCGCCGGATGGCCGGAAAATGCCGCCGATGCTATTGATGTCTGGATTCGCTTCGCAGCCGCGCGCCCAGGAAGTGCTCCGTTCGCCCGGCGTACGGGGACTGATTGCAAAACCCTTCAGCGTGGATCGCCTGGTTCATCAGGTGGCGCAAGCGCTGGAACGGTAAACGGTCGGCTGGTGGCTATGAGATTGAGGTAGGTCGATCGCGAAGAGTAGGAGAGTTAAATGGTCACGAAGCGCTTCAATTTACCAAGTGCTTTAGCTTGCTCTGAATTTGCCAAACGATATGGTGCCCGGCGCGTGGTCCGAAGGACCTGATTTTAGTGAAGTAGCGTTTCAGCTCGGCAAACTCAAACTGGCAACTAGTTATGATGGATCTTCCGCCTCCCATCCCGAAACAGAAGAAAAATAGTAACTGGGGTCTTTATATTGGACTTGGTCTGTTGGCTGTCATCGTCGCGGTGCTGGCGGGGCTTTTCGCCTTCGGCGTATACAAAGGGTATCAGCGAGCGGTGGAGCGAAAGCAGGCCATTGCTCACATGGATCAGCAATTGTCTATTGAGCAGGCCAAAGTAGCCGACGCACTACGCAACGGTAAGTCGGAGGATCGCGAAGCTGCGGTTGGCCGGATGAAGGACGAACTGAAGCGTGCTTCTGAGCACATGAGCGACGCAGACGCCGCTGCTGCACGAGGCATGGCTTCATTCATGGGCAAGCTTCAGGCGCAGTCGCGCGAATTGCATGCCGCCGGGCAGCGGTTGACTGCTGCCAGCGTATTTGAGTTCAAGATCGAGGATCGTGCCACGATTGATGAGAATCGAAAACTGCTTCGCGATTTTCTCGCGACGAATGAGAAACTGACCAACATAATTCTCCACGGTGAAGACTTGGTGGGTGCGGAGTTGGATGCAGCTGGAGTTCCCCCCAAGACGCGTGCGGCTGCGATTGCAGGCTATTTAAGCACTTCGGTCCCGAATCGGCCGCTGATGCAGACGATTCGCGGCTGCGACAAGACCATCGGAGAAACAGGGTTGAGCGTGCTCGACCTCCTTGATCAAAACTGGGGAAAATGGCACCGCAATGCAGAGGGAAAGCTGATCTTTCAAGACCATGCTACCGTCGAAACGTTCAATGGCCTGATGGCGAAGATTCACGAAGCTTCCACTCAGCAGAAGGATGCCGAACAGAAGGCGGCAGCACGAATGCAGGCGCAGAGCGCGTCGCATTCGATGTAATACGAGTAAGTGGGAAGCGCCTTGCGTCGATGGCGTAATCTTCCCGATACACGCGGTCCATTGGATTGAATTCGGCCGAAAGACGCGTTTCGCGGTTCTATCGACGATTGTCTGACTCCGGTAGTACAATTGCTGTGAGCAATTCTCTTCCTCCTATTCGGAAGCAGAAGAGATATAGTGACTGGGGCTTTTACATCGGACTTGGACTGGTCGGTCTCGCCAGTATTGCGTTTATCGGAATCCTTGTGTCTCTCGGAATCTTTGCCTTCGTAGCATTCGAAGAGTATCGGAAGAATGAAGTTCGAGAGCAGGCGCGAGCTCACTTGCAGGCGGCTTCCGAAGCAGCCAAAGCCGCAAAAGACGTGAGGCTGTGGTTGCTCGAACGAAGGCGGACCGAGAGCGTGCTGCGCCAAGGTCAGATGACCGGCATCCATGATGGCGCTGTGGCAACGATTCCACGACGCTACGCGTCGCGGCCAAACGCTGATGGAAATTGCTGGCTATACAATGTGTTGAGCCGCGCAACGACTCCGCCTTCAGAATCTCGCGCGCTGGCAACTACACGTACGACGCGCGAGAGCGGCTCTTGAATTTATCCAGTTACTTCCGGGCATCGCAGCGGTACCAGCTCGGGGCGTGGTAAGTGCCGGTGCGATAGTTCTCGTAAGTGGCCAGCGCGAGCAGGGGCCAATTGTTCCGGTACATGTCGTAACGGAGATAGAAGACGCGCGGAAAACCAGTGCCTGTGGTCTGCGGTTCGGGCCATGAGCCGTCGCCGCTCTGGCGATCGAGCAGGAATTCGATACCGCGGCGGATGGACCGGCGATCCAAAGCGGTTGGGTCAGTGCCATCCGTTGCTGCAATGAGGCCCATCAACGCCCAAGCCGTCTGGCTTGGCGTGCTCGGCCCCTTGCCTTTGAGAGTCGGGTCATCGTAACTGGCGCAGGTTTCACCCCAGCCGCCATCTTCGTTCTGGCAGCTCTCGAGCCAGTCGCGGGCACGAACGACCCACGGTTCGCGCATATCGACTCCGATCGAACGGAGGCCGCGCAGCACCTGCCACGTGCCGTAAATGTAATTGACGCCCCAGCGTCCGTACCAGGACCCGTCATCTTCCTGTGTCTGGCGGATCATGCGGATGGCTCGGCGAATGCGAGAATGTCCGCGATCGAATCCGATATAGCCCAGCAATTCGAGGACGCGACCAGTCAGGTCGCTGCAGGTCGGATCGAGAATGGCGTTGTGATCCGCGAAAGGAACGTCCTCGAGCCATTTCTGGGTTACTTCCTTATCGAATGCGGCCCAACCGCCATCGCGGCACTGGAATGATAACAGCCAATCCAGCGCGCGTGAGAACATCTTGGTCTGCGGATCATCGCCGGTGGGAGCGCCTTCCTCGGGACCATCATCCCGCTTCGGGCGCGTGTCCACGAGGCGAAGCCCCATGAGGACCATCATCGTATCATCCGTGTCGGGATAATAGACGTTATTGAATTCGAACGCCCAGCCGCTCGCTTCGGGGTGAGGATTTTTGTGGCGCCAGTCACCGCGCAATTGGGTGACCTCCTTGCTGGCGAGCCAATTGAAGGAACGCTGCAGAGCAGG
>FTCV01000690.1_pt1 | contig 25873 bp, 15 predicted proteins | sample 1639691 | NCBI WGS metagenome assembly FTCV01 (sample SAMEA3914864, study PRJEB12502) | metagenome | biome: forest; material: soil | place: USA | collected 2012-03-12 | depth 0.3 m
ACTTCGGCAAGGTAGTTTTGCAGACGCTGCCGTGCGGAACTATCGGTGAGCAATTCTTGCAAGTGGCGGGAAATGGCTTCCGGTTGCGCGTCGTCCTGTAGAAATTCGCGAATGATTTCCCGGCCGGCCAAAATATTGGGCATGCCCAGGTGCGGCACGCGGACCAGGCGTTTGCCAACGATCCATGTGAGCCAAGCGACGCGGTAGAGCAGGGCAAAGGGCAGGCCGAAAAATGCCGCCTCCAGCGTGGCGGTGCCGGAGGCCACCAGGCCGACGCCGGCGGTTTGCATGAGGTCGTGGGAGTTGCGCAGGCCGATCGCGCAGAAGGTCTCATCGCAGCCGACGGCGGCGAGTTGCTCGCGCAAGAGGTCGGACAGCGCGGGGGAGGCGGCAGCAGCGGCGAAGCGGATCTCGGGCATTTGCCGGCGAAGCAATTGCGCGGTGGCGAGCATGATAGGGAAGATTTTCCGCACCTCTTTTTCCCGGGAGCCCGGAAGAAGCGCGACGAGGCCCGGGTCCCGCGGAGCGCCGGTTTTGATTGCGGCGAGCGTATTCAACATCGGATGCCCGACGAATTCCGTACGCAGTCCGGATTGCTCGTAGAGCGGCTTTTCGAAAGGGAACAAGCACAACATCAGATTGAGGTAGCGCGCCATTTTTGGAATGCGTCCGCGATTCCAGGCCCAAACCTGAGGAGAAATGTAATACAGCAGTTTCAGTTTCCTGTGCCGTCGGCGCAGCTCTTTCGCGAGGCGTAGATTGAAGCCGGGGTAGTCGATGAAGAGCACGGCGTCGGGGCGGAGCCGGTCGATCTCGGCCAACATGCGGTGAAATTCCCCGCGGAAATAGCGATATTTCTTCAGGACATCCCAGAGCCCCACGACGGCTTCGTCGGCCCAGTCGACGATGCGGTTGCCGGAAAGCTGGCGCATCTCGCGGCCGCCGGCGCCGGCATATTGCAAGTCGGGCAGGATCGCGCTGAGGGCGCGCATGAGTTCGGCGCCGCGGGCATCTCCACTGGCTTCACCGGCGATGAGGTAGAGAGTCACGGGAACGAGGGCGCGATTGGGTTTAGGGCGCGGGAGCGGTTTCGATGCGCCGGGTGATTTCCAGCGCGAGATCAAGGGCGGCTGTGGCCTCGCGTCCGGAGACTTTGGGTTGCACGCCTTGGGCGGCGCAGCGCAGGAAATCGGCGAGTTCGCTGCGGAGCGGTTCGCCCTTTTCGATTTCCACGGGTTCGCGGACGATTTTGCGTCCGGCGAATTCGCTGACGACGGTGCTGTTCGCGCTGGCAAAAAGTTTTCTCAGGAGCGAACTCTCGTGCTCGTGTTCGCGGGCCAGGCGATAGATGTAGCCTTCCTGCGCCTGGTAATCGAGCGAGAGGTAGGCGTCTTCCTGGAAGACGCGGATCTTGCGCATCCGTTCGGGGCTGACGCGCGAGACGGTGATATTCGCCACACAGCCATTCTGGAAACGCAGCCGGGCATTGGCGATATCTGCGCCCTTGGAGAGGATGGGCACGCCCACGGCGTCGATGCTTTCGAGAGGCGAACGCACGAGATGGAGGATGATTTCGAGATCGTGGATCATAAGATCCAGCACGACGCCGATTTCGATGCTCCGGGCTGGGTAGGGCGAGAGGCGGTGGGATTCGATGAATCGGGGGAGAGTGAGGCGCGATTCCAGCGCCGAGAGCGCTGGATTGAACCGCTCCACGTGGCCGACCTGCAGGACCAGCCCGCGGTCCGCGGCCAGCGCCGCAAGGGCTTGCGCATCGGCGGTCGTCTCGGTGATGGGTTTCTCCACCAGAACGTGTTTGCCGCGCTCCAGGAGCAGCTTGGCGATCTCGAAGTGCGACGGCGTGGGCGTCGCGACGGTGGCTGCGTCCACCAGCGTGACGAATTCCTCCAGGGTGGACGTGGGTTTGCCGCCGTATTGGCGGGTCATGTCCTGAACGACTGCGGGATTGGCGTCGTAGATGGCGGCGAAATTCGGTCCGGCAAGGTCGGAGAGAATGCGCGCATGGTTGCGGCCGATGTGGCCGGCGCCAATGACGCCAACGCGAAGTGGCGGGGATGTGGAATCAGGAGTCGTGGGCATCGGAGTCGGGCGTTCCGGAGGAGGTGGCGGCCGGGGCGAGGCCGAAGATGGTGATGCGATGTTGATCCGCAAGCTGGGAGAGGAGTTCGCGCTCGAGGAGGAGCGTGCTCCCGGCTTCGACGCCCAGCGCGGAAATGCGCGCCTCGACGGCGGCTTCGAGCGTGAGCGGGCCGATGACCGGCACGTCAAAGCGCATGTCCTGCCGAGGCTTGGAGACTTTCACCATGATGGCGTCCTTGCGTCCGAGCTCACCACCGCGCTTCATCGCGGCGTTGGTGCCTTCGAAGGCCTCCACGGCGAGGACCGTGCCGTTTTTGACCACGACGGTCTGGCCGATATCGAGGCGGCTGGTTTCCTTCGCGATGCGGTAGCCGTACCGCAGATCCGCTTCCTGCCGGCGGCTCACTTTGGGGCCGGCGATGAGGCCGACCGGGGCGACGGAATCCTCCATGTAGGTGGTGGCGGGGAGGAGCTCGACGCCGACTTTCGCCATCTCGTCGCCGATCGCGCCAAAGATGGATTCCGCATTGCGCTCCCGGAGTTTCCCTAGGAGAAGCAGAGCTTTGAGATCCGGGCGAAGGTCGAAAAGATTCTTCGGGTGGATCTGGCCGGACATCACCGCGTGCTTTGCGCCGGATTTCTCCAGGAAAGCAAGGAGCCGGCCGAGCTGCCCCACGCGCATCCACTCGATCACCTCACAGAGTCTGGCCAGCTCCGGATCGGTCTCATTGACAAAGGCCGCGGCGCAGACCCGCCGTACGCCCGCGGCGCGGGCCGAACGCGCCATGAGCAGCGGGTAGGCGCCGCTGCCGGCGATGATGGCAAGAGAGGTCGGTGTTTCCAAAAACGACCGATATGGATGCAGAGACGCGCCGGAGCAATGAGAAATGAACGGCGCGCAGCAGGCGAACGCCGGATGCGCGGGGATTCCGAGCGACTTGGCGGCGGCTTTCCACATCGTCCCGCTCCCGACCGATAGGAGCGGGACTTGGCGCTTTTTCTTACTGAGGGATCAGCTTGACGTAGTCGACACAGACCGCGTAGCCGCTGCTCGCCGAGTTCTTTCCGGTGATGGTAAAGCGAAAGAGCTTGTCGCTGGAACTGGCCGGAGTCCACGTCCCCAGATCGATTTCCGTCCACGTATCCGTGGCGCTGTAGAGGTCCTGAGTCGTGCCGACATTTGAGAACGTCCCCACGGAAGCCGATGCGGCGGCGAATTGGAAAATGCCGCGCGCGGCGCTCTTTTTGACGCCGATCCGGAGATCGTAAGCGTGCGCCGCAATCGCCGGGGCGAGATACGTGACGTAGTCGTTCGCGGCATTGGCATCGAGGATCGTCCCAAAGTAGCCATTAAAATTCATGTCCCCGATGATCCGATGGGTGTCGCCGGAACTGGCGTAGACCTTGAGCGTTTCCGCCTGGTAAATGATCGCGGCATTCGGCACGCCGGGAGTGATGCTGTTGCTCGCGAGCTTGTTGCGCCAGGAGGCAAATTCAGCCATCTCCGCGTTGTGATCGAGCGTCACGCCCAGTCCGCTGTTCTGGCTGTATTCGTCGAGCGCGGGAAGCCAATAGTCCGACCGCATCAAAGTCGTGCCCGAGAGGCGTGCAAGGCCGCAGTTGTTATTCTGCACGTGGTCGTTGAAGAATGTGCCCTTGGCGGTGTCGTTGTTGTCATCCCAGTTTACCATTCCCGTCGCGCTGGAGTTCGAGGAGTAGGTCGTGCCGTCCGCCAGATAGCCGGTCGAGACGCAGCGGTTGTTGTGAATGGAGTTATCGTGGCCCGTCGTATTGGAAAACCCGTAATTGCCCGTGGAAACGACCTGGTTGTTGTAGATTTCGACAAAGGCCGTTGTGGCATTGGGGTCGGAGGTGTTGCCGCCGTCGGTAATGATTCCTCCGCCGCTGTACGAGTCGCCCACGTTGGCTGGGTAGGCGCCTTGCACATAGTTGTCGTGAATGAGCAGGTGGCTCGCCGAAGTGCCCGCGGTGTTGTAGATGTTGATGTTGTCCTCTACCCGGCTCTTGTAGGGAGTATTGATGATTTCGTTCCAGGCGATTTCCATTCCCGGCACGCCCGCGCCGTAGTTGGAGATCTGGGTGAATTGCACCCGATAAAATGACGTGGTGGAGGATCCGCCGCCCGAACCGAGGCTGTAGCGGCCGTCGATGTTTCTGGCCTGATTGTAGCGGATGAGAATGGTCTGATCGCCCGACCGGCTGCCGGTGTATCCGTTCAGCCCGATTCCGGAAGTGCCCTCCAGGTAGCAATGCTCGACGACCAACTTTGACATGAGATCCCCGTGGATGAATCGTCCGGGGAAATAGCTGGTGTTCAACGGATTCAGCCCGTACCCGCTGACGTTTTGCACGGTGAGATTGTGCGCCATCGAGTTGGGGCAATTGATGCAATCGCCCGCGCTCTGGATGATGGAGTCATGGATGGTGACGGCAGCCGTGGTATCGACGATCACGGCGGGAACCGTGGGGTCGAGGCTTTGCCAATTGCCGGAATAGGAACCGCCTGCCGTGATGTGGAGCGGACCGCTGAAGGTTTGGCCGTGAGCCGGAAGGCAAAGCGCGCAAGCGATGGAGGCGCAGAATGCAGGCAGGAGGGTGTGTTTGAGACGCATACGGGGGGAGCGATTTTGGGTGGTTGTCGATCCAGGTCTGAGGGCGAAGCCCGCAGGGATCTGAGGCAATGTAGTGGCTCTTGTGATTGTAGCCCCTAATATTTTACGCAACACGTTGCGTAACCGGTGCGCCCCGATCGGCTGCGGCGCGCGTGCCCTTCGTCAGCAGAATCGTAGTGGCCTGCTGTGCAACGATTTGCCGCTCACTTCCCCGGCTGATCTTTCGCTGGTGGCGCTTGGCCTTGCTGTTCCTGCCCTTGCTGTTGCGGATCGCCGTTTTCGTAATTCACTGGGTTGGCCTGCACGGCCAAGCCTTCCGTGAGGTCGTCCGTCGGGTTCACGATCACTCGTTCTCCGTCCTGCAGACCCGAGAGCACTTCCATGGTTTTGCCGAAATCGCGACCGATTTGGATGATCTGCCAATGCACCTTTCCATCCTGCGTCACAGTGGCAACGCGCGAACCTTCGTTGTTAAAGACAAAGGTTTCCGCCGGAATGAAGATGGCGGGGTTCGATGCCTCGAGGGAGAACTTCACACGAGCATACATGCCGGCGTAGAGCGCGCCGTCTTCGTTTGGGATTTCGATCTCGGTGCTCAGGGTGCGGGAAGCCGGGTCGAGCGCGCCGGCAGTGCGGACGATCTTGGCCTGGAAGTCGCGCGAGGCATATTCGTCGACGAGGAGCTTTACGTTCTCGCCGACTTTGATGGACGGAGCGTTGGTCTGCGGGACGTTGACAAAGATGTTCAGGGGATTGGTCTTGGCCAAGGTGAAGAGGGCCGTGCCAGCGGAGCCGCTGCCTTCCGACACGAGGCTGCCGACATCGATCTGGCGTGCGGTAATGCGGCCTTGAAAGGGAGCGGTTACGTTCTTGAAGCCTTGCAAGGCGACGAGTCGATCGAGGTTCGCTTGCGCGGCCTTGAGCGTGGCCTTCGAGGCTTGGTACGCCGCTTCCTTTTCATCGCCATCCTGCAAGGAGACGACCTTCTTCTTTTCCAGCTCCATCCAGCGTTCTGCAGTGATTCGCGTCAATTCCGTGTTAGCGGCATCGGTGGCGACTTGCTGGCGCGCCTGGGCCAGTTGTTGGTCCAGATCGGGCGTGGCGAGCACGGCGAGGGTTTGGCCCTGCTGGACGATGTCGCCGAGATCCACGAGCCAGCGTTCGACATAGCCGGAGGCGCGGGCGTAAACTGTGGTTTGCTCGACCGCAAGAAGATTGCCCGGAAGGATCAGCTCCTGGGCCTTGTTATCCGGGTGCACGGTGACGAACTCCACCGTGACCTGGGACACCTTTTGCGAATACTCTTCCTGTTCGTGCTGCAGCTGCACGTGCCGCCAGATGCCCGCGACCAGGGCGACGGCGAGCAGCAGCACGACGAGGAGCGGTCCCCAGACAGCCACGCGTTTTACCGGAGGCCGCAGGCGTTGGCGTTTTGCGGCTAGTTCTTCGTGTTCTCGAGTGGCGGCGATCATGCGTGTGCTTCCTCCGGTGTTTTTTCGTGAGCTTCGCGCTCGAATTCCTCGTCCCGGTCACATTCGAAATCCTTGCGCCGGAGAACGCTGTAAACCACAGGGACGAAGAAAAGCGTGGCGAAGGTGGCGACGAGCAGCCCGCCGATGACGGCCCGGCCGAGGGGCGCGTTTTGTTCGCCGCCTTCACCGAGTCCCAGCGACATGGGCAACATGCCGATGATCATGGCCAAGGCCGTCATGAGCACGGGCCGGAGCCGCGTGTGGCCGGCGGAAAGCGCAGCGGACCGTGCATTGTGGTGATGGCCTTCGCAGCGCTGGTCGTTGGCGAAGGTGACCAGCAGAATGCTATTCGAAGTGGCCACGCCGATGGCCATGATGGCTCCCATGAGCGCGGGAACGCTCAACGTCGTGCCCGTGATGAATAACATCCAGATGATCCCGCAGAGAGCGCCGGGCAGGGCCATGATGATCACAAACGGATCCGTCCAGGACTGGAAATTGATGACGAGAAGGAAATAGACCAGGATGACGGCGAAGAGCACACCGCTCCCGAGTCCGATAAAGGAGTCGTTCATACTCTGCACCTGGCCGCGGACGGCAATGAAAGAGCCGCGCGGGAGCTTCGATTGCGCGGGAACGAGCCAGTGATGTTTGTCGAGAATGGCGCCGGCCCCAACGAAATTGGCGACACGGCGAAGAAAGGCCGGCTTGGGATCGAATTCGGCGAGGACTTTATTGATATCCCTCGCCACGCCGCCGAGATCGCGATCCTGGGAAGTGGCCAGAACGTCGAAGACTGGCTGGACATTATAGTGATTCACGATGACCGGCGACTCGTTGCGCTCGATGGTCGCGAGGTTGCCGAGCAACTGCGGCTGCGCCAGGTTGGGACTACTCACGGGTGTGTTTTGCAGTTCGTTGAGCGTGTTCATCCGATACTGCGGCGTTTGCACGGCGACCTGATAGTTGACGCCGGTCTTGAAATTCAGCCAGAAATTCGGCGAAGCTTGTCCGCTGGAACTCAGGGAGGTGAGCATGGTGCTGGCGACGGCTTGTTGCGTAAGACCGATTTGTTCGGCCCGGGTGCGATCGACGTTGACGCGCAGATCCGGCCCGTGGACACGCTGGTGGAGGTGCACGTCGGCGGCGCCGTGGATTTTGGCTACTCGGGCTTCGATTTGTTTCGCCAGTTCGTAATTCTTGGTATCGCGACCGCTCACCTGGATATCGATGGGCGCCGGCAAACCGAAATCGAGGATCTGGCTGACAATATCCGGAGCGGCGAAGTAAAACTCCATGTCCGGGAAGTCATGGCGCAGGCGCTCCCGCAGCGTGCGCACATAACGTTCGGTGGGTCCGTGTTTGCCCTGGTTGAGCGCGACGAGGATCTCGCCATCGGCTGGGCTGATCGTGGCGTTGTCGCTGAAGGCGAGATTGATGCCGCTCACGGGCAGGCCGATGTTATCGACAACCGTCTGCACTTCCTTTTCTGGCACGACCTCGCGAATGACTTTGCCGACGGCGTAGAAACGCTGCTCGGTGGACTCCAGCCGGGTGCCTTCCGGCGCCCGACAGTGCAGGCGGAACTGGCCGGCATCCACGGCGGGGAAAAAGTCGCGGCCGAGGAAGGGCAGGAGACCCAGCGAAAGCACGGTGAAGCCGACCATGGTAAAGACGACAATCTTGCGATGGTCCAAGGCCCAATCGAGCGCGTCGGTATAGCGGTCGCGGAGCTTGTTGAAGCCGTGATTGAACTTGTCGTGAATCCCGCGCAGGAAGTTCGCGACCCAGCCGGCAGATCTTCTAATAAAGCCGGGTGATTTGGCCGGGGACTTTTTCGGGTCACGGCCGAGTTTCGGCAGATCCACCGCATGTTCCGGAAGCAGAAGCGGTATGCGTCCGGCGGGCAGGAGTTTGATGCCATTGCCGAGCCAGGGCCGGTGGTCCTGGGTATCTTCGTCTTCAGACGCGGGCCGGCGATAGTGGGCCGGTTCGTTCTGGCCGTCGCGGCGGTGGTCGCCGTTGTGTTGGTCGCGGGCCGTCTCAGGCTTTTCGGAACTTTCTTCACCGTGCTCGACCTCATCGAGATGGTCTTTCAGGAGATACTTGACCATCGTGGGCACGACCGTTCGCGACAACAAATAGGACGCCAGCATGGCGAAGATCACCGCCATGGCCAGGGGAGCGAAGAGGTACTTTGCCGTGCCGCTGAGGAAGAAGATCGGGACGAAGACGATACAGATGCAAATCGTGGAAACAAACGCCGGGACGGCGATTTGTTGCGCGCCGTCGAGGATGGCCCGCACCATGGGTTTTCCCATGGCCAGATTGCGGTGAATGTTTTCGATTTCCACGGTGGCATCGTCCACGAGAATGCCCACGGCCAGCGCCAGTCCGCCGAGCGTCATGATATTCAGCGTCTGCCCGAGGACGCTCATGGCGATGATCGAGCACAGGATGGCCAGTGGGATGGACGTGGCTACGACGAGCGTACTGCGCCAGCTCCCGAGAAAGAGGAGAATCATGAGCGCAGTGAGACAGGCAGCGATGACGCCCTCCCGTAACACGCCATTGATGGAGGCACGGACGAAGATGGATTGATCGAAAAGCTGGCTGATCTGGAGCTCGGGGGGCAGCGTCGCCTTGATGCGCGGCAGAGCGGCTTTGACGCGCTTGATGATGTCGAGGGTCGACGCGTTGGCCGCCTTCAGCACCGTGAGCAGGGCCGCGCGGGAACGATTTTGCGCGACGATGTTGGTCTGCACGGCAAAGCCGTCGCGGACTTGCGCGACATCCCGCATGTAGACGGTGGTATTATTGATCTGTTTTACCGGAAGATCGTTGAGCTGCTCGATGAGCTCGGGGCTGCTGTTCAGGCGGACGTTGTATTCACGATCGCCGATTTTTTCCGTGCCGGCGGGGAGGATGACATTCTGGGCCGTGAGCGCGCTCGTGATATCGGCAGGCGAAAGGCCGCGGGCGAAGAGCTTCTGCGGATCGATGTCGACCATGACCTGACGCGCCTTGCCGCCGTAAGGGAGGGGGACTTGCGCGCCCTGGACCGTGGAGAGCTGGGTGCGGATGAAATTAAGGCCCAGATCGTAAAGCTGCTGCTCCGAAAGGCTGTGGCTGGTGAGGCCGAGCTGGAGGATGGGGACATTCGAAGCGCTGAATTGAACGACGAGCGGCGGCGTGGTGCCTGGGGGCATCGTGCGCAGCAAGGTCTGGCAGATGGAGGTCACCTGGGCCACGCCGGCCTCAACTTTGGCCCCCTCGTGGAAGAAGACCTTGATCACCGAGACGCCGTTGTAGGACTGGGACTCGATGTGCTCGATGTCATTCACCGTGGTCGTCATGGCGCGCTCGGTGACCGTGACAAAGCGCTTTTCCATCTCCTCAGGGGCCACTCCGGAATAACTCCAAATAACACTCACAACTGGAATATTAATGGACGGGAAGATGTCCGTAGACATCCGCATGATCGTGACGATCCCCATCAGAATGATGAGAATGGCCATCGTGGTGAAGGTGTATGGCCGGCGTAGGGCGAGGCGGACGATCCACATAGGCTAGGCCGAAGGCCCGGATGTGAGAGGCCGAATGGCGGCGGATATTCTCATGGTCAATGCGGTTATCGAAGCTGCGGCTTCCGGCGGCTTGCTTTGGCGGAAGTAGGGGGTTGCGCGGCCCGGAGGACTGTCTTGCGCACCGAAGGCCTCCGTTATAGTTGGCCGGAGGCAAACGGGAGGGGCTTTTCACGGCGTCCTGCGCCCTGTAGACTCTCTGTTGAATGAAGATCTTTTTTGCCGAGACCGAGGCGTCCGATGAACGCTTTTTCCGATCTGCCCTGCCGGAATTCGAATTGCGGTTCGACTCGGATCTGGCTCTGGCCGAGCCGGAAACGGAAATCGTCTCGATCTACCTCAAGTCCAAAATCGACGAGGCCTTTCTGGATGCGCATCCCAAGCTGGAGCTCATCACGGTGCGCGCCAGCGGCTACGATCACCTGGATCTGCCGGGCTGTGCGCGAAGGGGCATCACCGTGTGCAACCTGCACGGGGCGAGCGCCAATACGGTCGCCGAGCACACTTTTGCCCTCATGTTGGCCGTCTCGCGCCGGCTCATGGAGGTGCGGGAGGCAAATAAGCAGCCGCGCTTTTTTTACGAAAAGTGGCGTGGCTTCGATCTGCGGGGCAAGACGCTTGGCGTCGTGGGGACGGGGCGCATCGGCCTCTGTGTGGTGCGGCTGGGGCTGGCCTTTGGCATGCGGGTGCTGGGGTGCGATCCGCACAATCACTCGCGCATGGCGGAGATCATGGGGCTGAAGTACGTGTCGCTCGACGAATTGCTGGCGGAGTCGCAGGTCATCACCCTGCACACGCCGCTCACGCCGGAGACACATCACCTTTTCAATCGCGAGGCTTTCGCGAAATGCCAGGAAGGCTCGGTGCTGATCAATACGGCGCGGGGCGCGGTGGTCGATACCGATGCGTTGGTTGAGGCGCTCGATTCCGGCCGGATCGCCGGCGCCGGCCTGGACGTGCTGGAGGAGGAGAGTGTGATGCAAAAGGAGGCCGGCAAGATTATTGCCGATCACATCGTCATGCGCCTGCACTCGGCGCCGCAGGAGGAGATGCGCATGCGCGATCCGAACTGGATCAAACAGATCGAGAGTATGTTTCGCAATCAGCGGTTGTTGGCGCGCCCCAATGTCGTTTTTACACCGCATGTGGCCTTCAATAGCGTGGAGGCGGTAGAAGAGATGAACGAGGCGACGGTATCCAATATCCGCGCGTTTTTGGCTGGGCGACCGGAGAATGTGGTTCCGCCGGGTGGGTTTCACACCAAAGTGGCTGGGGTTACGACAAGCAGCGGCGGGACGTGAAGGCTGAACGGGAACTCGGGCGACAAATGCAGGAGCGGATGGGACGAAAAAAGAGACATTACTGTCCTCGGGATCACTAGAATTTGTAGCCGGCGGTAAGCGCCAGCCACTGGGTGCTCACCCGCACGCTACTGTGGCTGTACTCGCCGTCGAGGAGCGCGCTATTGCCGACGTGCTCGGTCACGGGGAGAGCCCATTCCCAGGCGGCGTCCAGACTGAAGGCTCCGGACTTGAAGCCGATGCCGGCGCCGACGGTGTGCTCGGCGATGGCGGCGGTGAGCGGAGTGAGGGTGTCGCTGGGCACAGGGTTTGGCGAGTACGAGTAGCCGGCGCGGAGCGTCCAGGCCCCGGTGAGTTCGTACTCCAGGCCGGCGCGCAGGACGAATTGGTCACGCCAATCCAACGGTATGTTGTCGTCGAGCTTATTGGCGGCGACGAGGCCATTAAGGTCGGCGTTGTTGCCGTTGCGCAGGTGGACCGAGAGGGTGCGGAACGAGTCCTGCCAATTGATCCAGTCGAATTGGCCCAGGACGGTGAGATGCGCCACGGGCTGCCAGGCGAGGCCAACGCTGACGGACTGCGGGAAGTCATTTGTCACCTCGGCGTCGTAGTTGAAATCCGAGCGGGCGGCTCCCAAGCCGACATTCTTCAACTGGACATTGGCGTCGCCATTGGCGCGGCCATTGGTGTGCACTCGGGTCTCCGTGTTATAGGAGACGCCCATGCGGAGATTGGCGAGCGGCTTCCAAAGTATGCCAAATTGGCCGTCCGTGCTCCAGCCATCCGTCTCCAGGTTCAGGCGCGTTTTCACGCCCTTAAGCACTGGCTGAGACTGGAAAATGTAGGGCGCATCCAGCTGGTTGCGATTGTAGAGCAAGCCCACGCTGGCGCCGATAGAGAGCGTTTCATTGATCCGCCAGGCCGCGCCTAAAGCGGTGCGGAGAAGGAGGATTTCGGATTTCTGCGTTTGGTTGCCGTAGGTTGTCGCCCCGCCGAGGCCGCCAAGGGCGTCGCGGTACTCCCAGTCGGCGCGCAAATTTGCCTTGGGGTAGAAGGCGAGGCCGAAACGCAAGGGGCCGAACGACGTCGAAATCGCGCCCGTGGGCAGCACCCCGGTTTCGCTGAACGAGGCGCCGCCGGGGTTGGCGTCATTGTGAAATTCGCCATCGGCAAAGCCGGCGAACAGGCCTACATCCACCGCAGTGCGCTCGGTCTCGCCAAGGGCCGCCGGATTCGCCGACAGGGCTTCGAGAGGCGAGTGTGCCGCGGCTGTTTCATTGCCGCCAAGCGACATGCCGCGGGCCGAGGGACTATCGTTATAGATGCCATTCGGCGCGGCGTGAACCAGGGTGGCAGCCGCGCAAAGTGCGGCAAGCGTGGCAGCGGTTTTCATCAGCGTGGGGTGGGTCCGGTCAGGTTAAGCAGGGGCGGCGCCAAAAATGCCACCCGTCCTGTCGGGTGAGAGGTCTATCGGTAGTATTCCTACGTTCTCATTATTGCGATGGAGCGGACTTGGAGAACAGTTCCTGCTAATCTCAACGCGAACTTGCCTAGACGACCGATCATCACCCCGATTCGATTGTGCAACAGCCGATAGCCACAGAAAACTCAGTAGATCCGCGCGATCACGAGATCGCGAAGCTGCGCGCTATGCTGGCGCAGGAGCGCGCGGACCGTCAAGAGGCGGAAGCGGCCCTGGCCGTGGCGCAACTGGGCATGGACGTGGCCAAGCGGATGGAGATCTACTACCGACATCTCACGGAGTATGCGATCGATCTCATCACGATCCTGGAGGTGGACGGGACCATCCGCTTCGAGAGCCGATCGGTGACACGGGATTTGGGCTGGGAACCAGAGGAATATCGCGGGAAGAATGCCTTCGAATTCGTGCATCCCGACGATATGCAGATGGTCGCGGAGGCCTTTGGCATCGCGCTGCAAAATCACGGCAGCACACCGGTGCTTTCCTTTCGCTTTCGCTGCAAGGACGGCTCCTACCGCGTGCTGGAGGGCCGAGGAAACAACCTTTCGGACGACCCGGCGGTGGGGGGCATCGTCTTCAATTCTCGCGATGTGACGGAGCGGCGTCGGTTGGAGGAGAATTTTCACCAGGCGCAAAAGGTCCAGGCCATCGGCCAGCTCACCGGCGGGGTGGCGCACGACTTCAACAACATCCTGACCGTGATCATCGGCTACAGCGACCTGGCGTTGCGACAGATGCCGGCGCAATCCACAGCGCACGGAAGCGTGGAGGAGATACGCCGGGCGGCGGATCGCGCCGCGGCGCTGACGCGGCAATTGCTGGCCTTCAGCCGCCGCCAGGTGCTCCAGCCGCGGGTCATGAATTTGGTCACCGTCATCTCGGATATGGAAAAGATGTTGCGCCGGCTATTGGGCGAGCACATCGAACTCGTCCTGGTCGCACCGCAAGGAGTCGGAAATGTGAAGGCGGATGTCGGCCAAATCGAGCAGGTGATCTTGAATCTCGTGGTAAATGCGCGCGATGCGTTGCCGAGCGGCGGACGGCTCACGCTCGAGACCGGCAATGTGCGTCTCGACGACCGCTACGCGGCGATCCAGGATGGAGTTCATCCGGGCGACTATGTCATGCTGGCCGTCTCGGACAATGGCACGGGCATCGCGCCGGAAGTCATGGAGCACATCTTCGAGCCTTTTTTTACGACGAAGGCCGATGGGCACGGCACGGGGCTGGGGCTGGCCACCTGTCACGGCATCATTAAGCAAAGCGGCGGTCACATCATCGTCTACAGCGAGGTGAGACGGGGGACGATTTTCAAAATTTTCCTACCCATGGTCGAAGATCCGGTGGAGGAATTCGCACCCGCCGTGGCGGAGCCGAGCCCGGCGGGCGGTCGGGAGGTGATTCTCGTGGTAGAAGATGAGCCGATGCTGCGCGATCTGGGCACGACGATCCTGGAGGAGCTGGGGTACAAAGTCTTTACCGCCGGCAATGGCCGCGAGGCGATGGAGCTGATGAGCGGCGGCGGCATTCCCCATATCGACCTGGTGCTAACGGACCTGATCATGCCGGAAATGGGCGGACAAGAGCTGGTGAAGCATTTGCTGCCGCTCTTTCCCACGACCAAAGTCATCTACACCTCGGGCTACACGGAGGACTCGATCATCTGGTCGGGTGGGCTGGAGCCCGACGTGCATTTCCTGCCGAAGCCGTACTCGGTGCTAGGCATTGCAGCCAAGGTGCGGGAAGTGCTCACGCTGGAGGAAACGGCGGCAATACGGTAGGAGTGGTTTAAATATGAGCAGCTCCTTTGATTTGGCGGGACAGTTGCCGCGCTTGTTGCCTTTGGCGGCGGCGTGGGTTGAGAAACAGGAGGCGCGCATCGTGGCTTATGGCGTGGCGCTTACGGCGGAACAGATTTCTGACGCGCGAAAAGTGGGCGTGAACAATCCGGAGCGGGTGCGTTTGTTATCGGTCGCCTCGATTACCGCGCCGGAGCATCCCATGCTGCGCGCGGCGGCGGAAGCGACGCAACTCATCGGTCCTGGCACCGCGGGGCTCACGTTGCGCTATGGCATTTTCATCCGGCAGGATTGCTGGGGCGATCGCCATTTGGTGGCGCATGAATTGGTGCATACCGGGCAATACGAGCGCTTTGGAAGTATTGCCGAATTTCTTCGGCATTATCTCGAGGAATGCCTGACAGTTGGGTATCCCGAAGGGCCGTTGGAGCAGGAGGCGATTGTGCGGTCCGGGCAGTTGTTTTTTAGACGGTCGGAGTAGGTTGCTTGCTACGAACACGCGTAAGGACCTTAATGGACTGGCGTGACTTCGATGCGGCCCTTATCCACCCGCTCCAATATTCCGTAGACTTCAAGTGAGGGGTTGAACGAGGGCGGATAAAAAATCCAATCATCCTAATCGCGGAGTTCAATTGGCACTCTTCCAATTTCCAATGATACCATTCGGACCCGAACCGGGGGCTCCCGTTGAGTAGATATCGTAACCGTCAGGATTATGCTTGCCGGGGCATTCATAGCGGTACTCCTGACCCCATGGATCGAGGGGTGTTTGGTCAATCTGTTTGTACCAACGTATGGGCAGCGGTGGCGAAGTCGGCTTCGTGAGGAGAGCATTCAATCCTTGCTCCGTAGTGGAAAATCGTCCCGCAAAGGATTGGTACATCATTAGGTCCGTCTTCAATGTTTCGATATCGATTGAAGCTTTTGTCGTTTTCGTGCAGCCTGATCCAGGCGCCGGATTCAGAAACAGGATTGCAAAAAGTGCGCCGCAGGCGCCGAGGAAAACGATCGTCCAGCGGAGGATGCGCCTCATGATTTGTCCGTGATGTGGCTCTTGGTGAGCAATGGGTTGCTTCCTGCAACGACCGTCCGCGTCTAACTGCTAGTCTTATTCCAGTTTCCAATGATCCCCTCCTGCCCGGAGCCGGGCGTGCCGGTGGAGTAAAGGTCGTAGCCGTCCGTATTGTGTGTTCCCGGGCATTCGTAGTGATATGCCTGGTTCCATGGATCGAGTGGCAGGTCGTCTAAGACTTTGCTCCAGCGGACGGGTTGGGGTTCAGAGGTAGGGCGAGCGCGAAGAGCGCTCAAACCTTGTTCCGTGGTTGGGTAGCTTCCGGAGTACGATTGATACATGAGAAGGTCGGTCTTTAGTGTCGCGATATCCGTTTCGACTCTGGTTGTTTTTGCCTGCTTCATGGCCGGGCCGACCATGACGACTGCCCCGCCGACCAATAGAGCAATAATGGCGACAACCAACATGATTTCCAAGAGAGTAAAGCCTCCCTGGCGCAGCGTGCGTTTCATAGGCGAAATGAGAAGTGTTATGGGTTTTGGGCTTCGACACACTTCGGGACGCCATGTTCAATATTTCAGAAAGCATCGTTGCGGCGTCTGGCATTGCCAGACGCCGCAAGACACTGACGTCTTCGACTGAGTTCATTTGTCGGCGACGCCGCGGACAGTGATCAGCACGAGAAGGAGGTTTTGCTTTTCTGTGGGATCGGGTAGCAGCATGACGACGGTTTGGTTATGATATAAGGATACGCTGGTCATCGGCAGCTGCTGCCTGAATACACCTTTGGGAATCGGTTCTTTCCATCTCGGTGAGATGTCCAAATCAATGATGTTATCGGTTGTTTGTGAGGCTTTTAGGCTGAGTTCAATTGGTGAAGTGGTTGGATGCCGCCCTGCGTCGATGAGGACGAAATCTTTGGCTTTCACGTCGAAAGCTTCGTCCTTGGCGACCATGCCATCCGGGCCGGTGAAGACACGATTCCTGGAGGCCGATTTCGCCACTGAATCTTTGAACTTGAGCAGCGCTTCTGCGCTGAATACGGCCGCCAGTGCAGCTGCTGCAGGCCCTGGAGCCAACGCTTCGCTGGTGTTTCTGAACAGCTTTTGCGCTGGGTTTTCGCCGGGAATTCCCGCTGGAGGAAAATTGTTGGCGCTGAAGAAGCCCGTTTTGACCAAATCGGACCGAGTTATTGAGATGATTTGGGTGGCTACCTCCACCTTGTGGCCTTCGGGCATTGGGGTCCTTGCCGCCGCTTCGGGAAGTTCCTCTAGCACCGTGGCCGAAACTGCAACGAAGAGGAGCACCGATTCGCCAATTGGTTTGATTGGCGGATGTTTGCCGTCCATCGAGCGCATGAGCTCACCCACAGAGACGTCGTTGACCCAGGGAAATCCACCGAGCAAGACGGTTTGGCCGGACTTCAGGGAGAGGGTGGCGGGCGTCCGGATGGTGCTGAAGAGTGGAGTCTGAAACCAGTCGCGCGATTTTTGTTTCACGCTTTCCGTGGCGGTATGGTTGGCGTCGTAACTGTACGAGCTCCCGATAGGCGGGTGCTCCGTCCAGCCATGCGATTTTTGTATCGTATTTTCCGCAGCTGTGTGGCCTGCATCGTAGGTGAGGAAGCCGTCAAAGGTGGTCACGCTCGGCACGATGTTCAGGCTGACGCTACCGTCGTCGCGCACCTCGGGTTGCGCCTCCAGAGTGACTCCGGTATTGCGCGTCTCAAATTCCCCGCTTCCGACGAGATGGTCCGGATGTTCATCCGCTGCGACGAAGGTCGTGGGATAGCGGAACTCGCGAATGATTTCAATCACGGCGCGCTGCCCGGACCGCGTGGTGACCCGAGGCGCGGCGAGGATATCGGTTGACTTCGTTTTGGAGGCAAGCGTTTCCAGCATTTTCGACCAGTCGCCCTTCGATAACACCGCCGGTTCTGCTCCTGGCATTTCGCCCGAATCAGGGCTCAAGCCGAACTTTTCCGCCACAGCGGCAGACATTTGGAGGTAACACGCCTCGATTTCGACCGACGGACCCTTTGGTTTGTTTGGCGGGTTTTGATCGTCGGCGGAAGCCAGCCGGGTCAAACTCGCGATCACGAGCAACGCTTTTGCCAAAGTGGAATGGATCGATTTCATGGCAGAATTTCGAGTTGCAGGGCGAGGTAATCGACCATGCGGCCGTCGGCTTTTGTTAAAGCAGATTCGTCATCGCGAAAGCCGAAGACGATGGCGGCATTTTCGGTGGTGAGTTCGAGGCGGCTCTCACCTTTTTCCGCATGAAATTTGGGTTGGCCACTCGCTCCGGCGGGCATCTCGCAAGCGGTGAGCCGCTTTGGCCAATCGGCTCCTTTGGGCGGAGCGAGTGGCTTTATGAGTGGACCATCGGCGGTGGCAAACCCAAGAAGGCGGCTCCGATCTGCGGTGAAATGCAGATCGGCTGCCTGATCGCCTTTCAACGTTAACTCTGCGGTGAGAATCAGGCCGAGATTTGCCGTTTCGATCGATGTTGGAACGAGCAAGCCGGATTTTGCCGGAGCCCATCCACCTGGATAGCGAAATTCGCGAATGATTTCCGCGGAAGCACTCGAGCCGGTCTGGCAGATGAGACGCGGGAAGGCCCGAACTTCTGATCCGGAAACGGCGCGGGCTTGTGTGATCAAGCGCTGCAGCTCTGCCCGGGACACGAGCTGGGTAACTCCGGTCGAGCCGTCTTCGGCCACGGTGAGACCGACGGCGTGCACGGCGCTCTCCGGCAGGCAGATGAGGCGCGTGGAGATCTTGGCGTTGCGCAGCTTTGGAGCAACGGGTTTGGCGGCGTTCGGAGTGTCTGGCTGTGAGACATCCGCTGCCGGCACTGCGGTGGGACCCGCAGTGACGACTGGCGGTGTTGCGGCATCGGCGACCGGAGAAGTGTTGGTTACCGGTGTCTCTGGAGTTGCGGGGGCGGGTCTGTTGGACTCCGCAGCCATCGGATCTGTTGCAAGTAGGGCGAAGAGCAGCCCGCCGGGTGCCCAAGCCAGCCAACGAACCCACGCGGCGCGTGGGCGGTAGGTGCTGATGCCGAGGATGCGCTGTCGGAGCTGCCGATGCCGGCTGGCGATCGCGGCTACCGCGAAGGTATCCGAGGACTCGCCGCGCATTCGCTCCACGATGGCGATGAGCGCCTCGCCGTAGGAGGTGGATTCGCGGCAGTGCTCCAAAGCCCAGGCGTCGCAGGCCAGCTCACGGTCCCCGCGCGCGCAATGTTCAGCCAGCCACGCGGCCGGATTCATCCAGTGCAGGCATCGCGCCAGGGCGAAGAGCCACTCCCAGAGCAAGTCATGCCGCGCGCAGTGGCCTAATTCGTGAAGGGCGATGGCTTCGATTTCGGCGTCAGAAAATTTGGCGCGCCAATCGCGCGGCAGGAGGATTTTCGGGTGCCAAATTCCCGCGAGGGCAGGGGCGGTGATTTGCGATGTTGCGGCCACGCGGACTCGGCCCGACTGGTCAAAGCGCCGCAGCAAGTCCTCCCAAAGGGCGTCTTCCACCGGTTTGGCCTTGCTAACCATCCGGGCCGTTCGTTGCCAGCGCCAGATCACGTGCGTGATGGCCAGCGCGAAGCCTGCGAGCCAGGTAACGGCCAGCGCTGATTCCCAATTGAACGCTTTGTTAACCGGCGCCGCCGGAATGGGATAGTCGATCGCGGCCGAGGGCTCATTTGATTGCTTCATCGACTTAGGCTCCAGCGCGCGAACTCGCACGATGACATCCGATGGCGCTTCCTCCGTCGAAGATGTCTCGGCAGCGCCGGGCGTGGTCGATTTCGTCGGAAAATGGAAGTTTCTCAAACTAAATGGCGTCCGAATCGGAAGCGCGCAGAGAAAGGTGACCAGGGCTGCGATCCAAAGCCCATGAGCGGCATTTCGACCTGCAAATCGGCTCACGATGGGGCGGAGACACATCGCTGTGATGACCATGACGCCGCCGCGAACGCTTGCGCCAATCAGCAGGCGCAGGAGAGAATCATTCATCGCTTTTGCCTCCTTCCTGGCGTCGCCGTAGAATGCTCTTCAGGTCTTCGATTTCGGCATCGGAGAGCGGCGCAGTCTCACAGAAGTGCGCGAGCATCGGCGCGGCCCAGCCGCCGAAGATTCGCTCCAAAAACGAATTCGAGACTGCTTCCACACAAGCTTCGCGAGCGATCTTGGGTTGGTAACGATTGATCTTTCCTTCCTTGCGCACCGCGAGCACGCCTTTCGTGGCGAGCCGGGTGAGGAAGGTATTCACGGTTTTTTGTTTCCAGCGAACATCGCCCGGCAGCCGCTCGAGGACTTCGGCGGCGGTGATCTTAGGCTGATCCCAGACGATGTTGGCGACGATCCACTCGGAGGCGGAAATACGCGGGGGTTTTCGAGGCATGGTTCCTACAAATGTAGGGAGAGAATGCGTACAAATGTAGTCCACGTCAACTGGGATTTTTCGGCCCGATGGCAGAGTGAAACGCCCGGGCACAGCGTTTGGTTTTACCTCCAGCTAAATGCGCGATTGGCGCAATCTTGCCGATGCGTGCAAACGGGTGTGGCCATAGGAGGGAGCTCGAAATGCATACCACGAAGAACAACATTGATATAAACAGGGCCGTTCGAGTATGGAGCCATGGAGCTTTCCGCACGAATCCTGCTGTTCTCAGGTTTGATGAAACACCCCGATCCCTCATCTGAACCGGAATCCGATCCTTTTCTCGGAGCGAGCCCCGCCGGAGGCTTTGCCTCCACCATGATCCTGCGCGGCGACGCTCCGCGGGAAGACGTCGTGCAAGCAGTGGCCGAGATGCGCGAGCGGGATGCGGTCTCCGAGCGCTGCTCGAAGTGCGATGCGTTGCTCGACGTTTCCGAGTGCCGTCCGCTTACGGAAATCATTTGCCCTTGCTGTGGCGGGTTGATCAAGGTCCTCGTGGGGTTTCACCACTTTGTCCTCCTGTCCGTGCTCGGTCAGGGAGGGGCGGGAACGGTCTATCGCGCTTTCGACCAGACCCTCGAGCGTGATGTCGCGCTGAAGCTGTTGCGAAATGAGCACACGCGCGATCCGGAATACCTCGAGGGCCTGGAGCGGGAAGCGCTTATCACCGCCTCGATGAATCACCCGCACGTGGTCAAGGTTTACTCCACCGGGCGGAAAAATGGCTTCTACTACATCGCTATGGAGATCGTGTCCGGCGGCTCTCTCGCCCAGCGGATCAAGCGCCACGGCCGGTTGCCGGAGGCCTCCGTGCTCGCCGTCGGCATCCAGCTTGCCGAAGGCCTGCAGGCTGCCTGGTTGCGCAAGTTGTTGCATCGCGACGTGAAGCCGGGGAACATCCTTTTCACCGCGCAGGATACCGTGAAAGTCGCGGACTTTGGCTTGGCCATTCCCTTGGGCCAGGCGGACAATGCTTCCGGCGATATCTGGGGCACGCCCGACTATATTGCTCCGGAAAAGCTCCTCAGGCAGGGGGAGGACGTGCGCAGCGATATCTACAGCATCGGGTGCACCCTTTTCCATTGCCTGGCTGGAGCTCCTCCGCTGAACACCGAGATCGTCATGGAGGTGATCCAGAAGCAAAAGGCAACCGCGATTCCGAATATCCAAAATGTGGCGCCCGAGGTCTCCGGCGGCATGGCTTTCGTGATCAAACGCTGTCTCGAAGTGGACCCCGCCGATCGTTACCAAGGGTACGATGAGCTGATCGAACACCTCAGCTATGTCCAGGGCCAGGCGGCGAGCAAGCCGATGTCTGGGGCGCTCAAAAAGGCGATTCATAGCCAACCAAACGTCGTTGCGCGGGACGGAATGGCCCGCCGAGGTCGTCTGGCCGCGGTTGTAATCCTCGGGCTATTGCTCGTCATCGCCGGCGTCTGGTTCGTTCGCGAAAGCGCCCAAGCTAAAGCCCAGACTGTCGCCGACCGGGATTTTTCCTTCGCGGCCGGGCTGCTGGCGGAGCGCAAATATTCCGGCGCCGCCGTCGCTTTCGAGAAGATCGCGGCGAATCGGACCGGGCCGCAATCGACCGAGTGGGCTCTGCTTGGCGCCGGCCTCGCTCATTTCTTCGGCGGAAATCTCGACCAGGGCCGCTCGAGTTTTAAGAATCTTCAGACCGAGCTGGAGCAAACACCTTCGCCGGACCGTGGCCTGCATGTCTTCCTCGCAAATGTCGCCAAGCTGGCGCAGACCGACCAAAGCGTTCCGGCGGGCGATGGCAATCTTTTCGAGCAAAATGGCTATCAGGCCATCGGCTTGCTCATTCTCGGGTTGAAAGATTGGGACCTTTCCCAGATCGAGGACAGCGCCGTCCTCCTGCGCCAGTTTCAGGCCGCCCGCCTGCCGGAAGGGAATTTCAGTTGGATCACCCAGCTGAAGCCGTCCGCTGAAGTCTATCTCGAAACCTCGGTGGACTTGCGAGGTTTGGAGTCTCGCGCCCGAACGGCGTCCACTCCCGAGGAGAAGTTCGCCCTCCTCGCAGAACTTCGAAACGTCCGCGGACTCGGAGCCGACCGCGCAAAACGAATTCTCGCGGAATTCACCACTCGGGATCCCTCCGCGCTCACGGCGTGGAAGTCGCGCTTGGAGGCGGCTTTCCCGTCCGCCCATTACAAGGAGCTGCACGACGGCACGATCGAACTCGAAATGACCGGCCAAAAAATCAGCAATTTGGGGGCTTTGGCAGGGATGAACATTTCGTATCTCGACGTGCACAAAAACCCGATTGCCGATCTCTCGCCATTGCGCGGGATGCCGCTTGTCGAACTCGACATCAGCGAGACAGATGCCGCTGATCTGCGTCCGTTGGCGGGAGCCCCTTTGATGCGGCTTAATCTGAATGCCACCCAGGTCGCCGATCTGACTCCGATTCACGCCCTTCCGCTTCAGGAACTCTATATGTGGAAGACGCGGGTCACTACCTTGGAGCCTCTTCGCGGCATGCAACTCACGATTTTGCGCCTCCCCTTCACGCAGGTGCAGGATTTGCAGCCCCTTCGAAAAATGCCTCTGAAAGTGATCGCCCTGCACTCCTGCGCCGCCATCACCGACCTCGCGCCGCTTACCGACTGTCGAGAGCTCAACTGGATCGTTCTCCCGCCGTCGGCAAACAATGTTCCCGTCCTCAGAAATTTGCCGAATCTAAAAAGAATCTCGAACGATGTGGGCAGCGGAGATCGCGGCTGGCATGAAATGAACACCCCTCCCGACAAAGCGGCGGCCGACTTTTGGGCGGAATGGGATCAGAAGCACAAGTAAAAACAAAATTTTGCGGAAGAGACCGGCTACATCTTCATGTGATTTCGGAAATGGGTAAAAGGACGTAGGGTGCCATTGTCCCCCTGTTTCCCCCAACTCCCCCAAACACATGAAAAGCCATTTCCCGCGGTGGCGGCGGTTTTGTTTCGATCCGCTCGCCCTCGCTCTGTCTCTTACGCTCGCGCTCGCGTGTATTGTCAAAGGCCAGAGTAGCCTGACGCAAAACGTCAATCCCTTGATCGGCACTTCCGCAGGCGGGAATGTCTTTCCTGGGGCGGTCTATCCCTGGGGCATGATGCAGTGGAGCCCGGATACGACGAATGCCGCGGGCGGCTACCATTACTCGGATACGGTGATTACGAGTTTCAGCCTCACCCATTTCAGCGGCCGCGGGCTCCAGTGTTATCAGGATATCGGCATCATGCCGACGATGGGGCCGATCTCATCGTCTCCGGGGACGAATTGGTCGAGCTATTCGTCTTCGTTCAGCCATGCGAATGAGACGGCGGATCCAGGCTATTACGCGGTCACGCTGGGCGCGCACAATATCCTCACGGAGCTCACGGTGACACAGCGCACGGGAATGGGGCGGTTTACTTTCCCGGCCTCGACCCAGGCCACGATGCTCATTAATATGGCGACCAGCTTCAATGGCGTCACGGCGGGCGGCACGCATATTGATATCGTTTCACCGAGCAGCGTCACCGGGTATGCGACCACGGCCAGCCAGGTGGTGAACTACAAGATCTACTTTGCCATGCAGTTCGACCGTTCGTTCACGAGCGCCGGAACCTGGAGCGGCGGCACGGTGAGCGCGGGCTCGACCTCGGCGACGGGTTCGCAGATCGGCGGCTACGTGGTCTTCGATACGACGTCGAATCAGGTGGTGCAGGCCAAGGTGGGCATTTCCTATGTGAGCGTGGCCAATGCGCAGGCAAACCTGAGCGCGGAGAATTCCGGCTGGAGCTTCAATACGACCCATACCGCTGCCGACACGGCGTGGAATAATCAGCTCAACGGAATTCAAGTGCAGGGTGGGACGAGCAATGAGCAGGTTGTCTTTTACACCTCGCTATACCACTCGATGATTCATCCGAGCACCTTCAGCGACAGCAATGGACAGTACCTGAGCTTCGACAAGACGGTGCACACGACGAGCAGCGGACATGTGCAGTATCACAACATCACGAGTTGGGACATGTACCGGACTTTGTTTCCTTTGATCGCGATCTTGAATCCCACGCAGATGAGCGACATGTGCCAGTCACTGGTCAACGATGGAAAACAAGATCCGGGCGGCGGCTTGCCGCGGTGGAATCAGGTCAATGGCAACTCCGGAATCATGACGGGCGACGGCACGGATATCCTCATTTCCTGGCCCTATGCCTTCGGCGCGACGAATTTCGATACGGCAAGCGCGCTCAGCGCGATGGAGAGAGGGGCGGATGTGACGACCACGAAATCCGGAGGCCAAAGTGTGCGCGAGGGATTGTCGGAATATTTGAACCTGGGCTACGTGGCTACGGATACGGGGAATCACTGCGCGTCAGAGACCCTGGAGTACTGCAGCGATGACCTTGCGATCGCGCAATTTGCCAAGGCAATTGGCAACTCCGCGGATTACGTGAAGTATCTCACGCGGGCGCAGAAGTGGTCCAATCTCCTGAGCAGTGCGAACGGATTCTACATCGTGCCCCGGAATACCAATGGGACGTTCATCACAAACTTCACGCCAGACGGCGGAGGCAGCGGATTCAACGAAGGCGATTCCGCAGTCTATACGTGGATGGTTCCCATGGATTTGCGCGAACTCTTCGACCAAATGGGCGGCAACTCGTCGGCGATTTCCCGGCTCGATACCCATTTCACCAAGCTAAATAGCGACGGCACCATCTACGCCTATCTGGGAAATGAACCGGATTCCCTCTCGCCATACTCCTACTGCTGGGCCGGCGCGCCGTACCGCACTCAGGACGTTCTCCGGCGTATGATCACCGGGCACTATAGCAATTCCGATTCGGGCATTCCGGGCAATGACGATGGCGGGGCCATGGGCTCGTGGCTGGTGTGGGCGATGACGGGGCTTCGGCCTGGCATCCCCGGGGTGGGGGGATTTGTTGTGAGCAGTCCGCTGTTTACCTCGGTCGCATTTCGACTGGCCTCCGGGACCTTGCAGCTCAATGCCCCGGCGGCGAGCGACACGAATGAATATCTCCAGAGCCTGACGCTTAACGGCAGTGCGTATAACAATTCCTGGATACCCTGGTCCTCGGTTTCGAGCGGTGGAACGCTGAATTTCACGCTGGGCAACCAACCCAATACCACGTGGGCGAGCACCCCGAGCCAGTGCCCGCCTTCCTATGGCTTCACGCATGAAACGGAATCGCTGGAAGTTGCGAGTGCCAATGGCGCGACCCATCGCGTCATCGTCGATAGCAACTTCAGCGGGGGCCAGGGGACGATTCTCGATGCCACGGCCGTGGGCAATTCGATCGTGTATGTGATGCCCTATGTGGCTGCTGGAACCTATGATGTCTCGGTGCGGGTCAAAGACCTGAATACCCGGGGCATTTGGCAACTCGCGATCGGTCAGGCGGGGAGCCCGACGCCCACGAATGTCGGCGCGCCACAGGACGAGTATGCTTCCGGAGGCTACCCGACGCTGGATCTCGGAACCTGGTCGCCGGCGACGAGCGGGACGAAGTGGTTCTGGTTTACGGTGACCGGAAAGAATGCGAGCAGCAGTGGGTACTCCATCGCCTTCGACGATATAAAGCTCACTCCTCAGTAGGATCCGTCCCGCTACGGGGCGTCCTCTGGACGCCCCGCTGGAGATTGGTCAATTTTGGAGCGGGGCACGCAAGCCGGCAGACACGCCGTTCCCTCCCACGAACACTCCCCAGGGCGGTTGAAAACCGCCGCTCCTTGGGGGGCGTTGACGACCGCACCTTGGGCGACTCGCCCAAACTCCAGAGAGCGCTGCAACACAGCGCGCCAAATTGCAACTGGCGCGCGTGACCTGTGCCAAGGAGCGGCGGTTTCCAACCGCCCTGGGGTGTGTCCGCGGGCGGAATCGGCGCGTCTGCGGGCTGGCGCTCCTCCAGCGATCGCCAAAGGCACGCCAGGGAAGGGCGGCATCTTGCCGCCCAGCCTGGAGGGTGCCGCAAATGCTGAGTCTGCCAATTTTCGCGCGCCCCCAACCCACCGCCGCGCAAGCGAAGCGGATTCGGCCG
>FTCV01002779.1_pt1 | contig 25628 bp, 15 predicted proteins | sample 1639691 | NCBI WGS metagenome assembly FTCV01 (sample SAMEA3914864, study PRJEB12502) | metagenome | biome: forest; material: soil | place: USA | collected 2012-03-12 | depth 0.3 m
CGTCGTGGCAGACGATGGAACGCCCCTGCCACCGGGGGCCTTTTCGCGGCCATGCCGGGTCAGGAGCCCCACCAAGTCCCGTTTGCCGATGCTGAAGGACCCGTGCACATTGCCGAACTCTACGAAGACCGGGAGGGAGATATTTGGGCGGCGACAAGTGAAAGCGGCCTCGCCGAAATCCGCGAATCTCGGGTTCAAGTGCTCACCGCATCCGACGGCCTAAGCGGTCCCTCGGTTCAAGCGATTTCGCAAGGTTCCAACGGGGTTCTATGGATTTCCTTAAAATCGGGCGGCATTGATCGGCTGGAGAATGGACGCATCACGCACTTCGAAGCGGGCGTTCCCAGCAGGATGATTTCCTCTTTGTATGCGGACGTGGCAGGCTCCGTTTGGGCGGTAAACCGGAACGGGAAAGTTTTTCAGTTCGAAGACGGAGCTTTTGCCCCGGTATTTCCGGGCATTTTCATGCCGGGACGAGTGGTTCCGATGCTCGAGGACAAAGAAGACCGGCTTTGGTTTGGCGGCCAACAGGGGCTCGCCATATGGTCACATGGGCAACTCTCCAAATACCCGCTGGAGAATGGGGGTCGCCCTTTCGAAGTCACTGCGCTGGCCGCAGACGCCGGGAATGCCCTCCTCGTAGGGACGGCCAATGGCGCACTATTTCGTGAGACGGACCGTAACATCGAAAAGCTCGCAGCTCCAGACGCACTCGGCGGACGATTTGTTTCGGGGCTGCTTCCTGAGCCGGATGGAGTCGTTTGGATCAGCACGCTTGGAGCCGGTCTCTTTCGCTGGCAAGGGGGGAGCCTCACCCATTTCTCCGAAGAGGATGGCCTGCCCGACGCCAGGCTCACCTGCCTGCTTTCAGACTCCGCCGGGAACCTCTGGCTCGGCTGCCTCACCGGCATAGTCCGCGTGAGCAAAGCCGAGCTGGAAACGCGCGCGGCCGGCGGCGCCCGGCGGGTTAACTGGCTTCGGCTCGACCGTTCAGATGGAATGCTTTCACGGGAATGCACTGGCCTCTGTCAGCCCTCCGCCTGCCGTGCTGCAGATGGTCAACTCTGGTTTCCGACCATGAACGGCGCGGTTCACTTCAACCCGGCGCGCCTGCCTTTGTATACCGAGCCTCCTCTGGTGGCGGTCCTCGATTGCAAAGCCAATGGGCGCTCCTTGGACATGGCTAAGCCCCTATTGGCCGGCCCGGGGAGGCCGAGCCTCGAGTTTCGTTATACGGCGTTCAGCTTCACGGCGCCGGAGAAGATCAGATTTCAAGTTCGCCTAAAAGGGCTCGAAAGCCAATGGCGCGACGTTGGCACGCAACGAACTGTTGCCTACGAAGCGATGCCGCCGGGAAGCTATCGCTTCGAAATGCGAGCGGCGAATAGCGACGGCGTTTGGAATGAAGCCGGCGCAACGCTCCCCGTGAAAGTGTTACCCTACTTTTGGGAAGTCCCCTTGTTTCGGCGCATGGCTACGGGAATTCTCGCTCTCGCGGCCGTAGGCATCGGCTGGACCGTCGCGCGGGCGCGAATGCGTCGCCGCATTGCCGCTCTGGAACAGCAAAGCATCCGCGAACTCGAGCGCGCTCGCATTGCTCGAGATCTCCATGATGACCTGGGTGCGAGCCTTACGGAAATATCGCTCATGGCGCAGCTTGCCGTGGAGGAGCAGGCGGACTCGATTCTCTCAAAGCAGGCGTTGCCCGAAATTGCCACGAAAGTTCAGTCGCTGGTGGGAACGCTGGACGAAATCGTCTGGGCCGTGAATCCGCGCCATGATACGCTCAGCTCCCTCGCCGAGTACCTTGCCGCGTTCGCCGGCGAATTCCTCGAAACGGCAGGCATCACCCTTCGACTCGATATCCCACGCGGGCTGCCACCGGTGGTGCTCGACGCGGAACGCCGCCATAACGTCTTTCTCGCCGCACGTGAGGCTTTGAACAATGCGGTCAAACATTCCGGCGCGAGCGAAATTGCCTTACAGTTTTGCGCGGATGAGGCATACATGACGATCTGCATCTCGGACAATGGTCGGGGCTTCGATTCCGACCAACAAATGAGGGGCGAGGGCGCGGGCAATATCGCCACGCGGCTGAAGCACTTGCGTGGCGCGTGCGCGATTGAAAGTACGATTGGCAAGGGCACAAAAGTCCGCCTGACGGTTCCTCTGCGCGCAGTTTGAAGTAAGCCGCCGCTTTTTGGACCGATGGAGTCCGGCGAGCAAGGTCGCCACGCATCACCCAAATTGCCTACGGCGCCTCCAGAGCGCGCGGTGCTATTTTCTTTCGTGAGCGGACTGCCCCAGTCGCGCCGCACCTATTCTCCCATGCGTTCACTACGTCTCGTCTTTCCACTTTGTCTAAGTCTGCTGACCGTCTCGGCTTTCGCCGCGCCATCAACCAAGCTGGAACTTGAGCCCAGCGACCACGTCGCCATCGTCGGCAATGCGCTTGCCGAACGCATGCTCCACGATGGAACCCTGGAAGCATTCATTCACAAGGCGTTGCCGCAGCACGATATCAGCGTGCGAAATTTCGGATTTACGGCTGATGAAATCAATCTCCACGTTCGCTCGGACGGCGTGCCGCCTCCGGAAGAATGGCTCACGATAATGAAGGCGGATGTCGTGCTCGCCTTTTGGGGTTTCAACGAGTCGTTTAAGGGCTACGAGGGCCTCACGCAGTTCAAAGCCGATCTCGACGCCTATCTGAAGGACCTCCGGAAGGCCCGATTCAGCGGAAAGGGCGCGCCCCGAGTAGTGCTATTTTCGCCCATCGCCCAGGAGAAGGGATTAGATCCCGATTGGCCGGACCCGACGGCAAATAATACCAACTTGCAAAACTACACCGTTGCGATGGCCGAGGTGGCGAAGGCCAACGATGTGCAGTTCGTGGATCTCTTCGGGCCTTCGATCACTCTTTATGCCAAGGCGAAGACGCCACTGACCCATAACGGCATTCATCTCACGACGGACGGTTATCACGCGCTGGCGCCACTGCTGTACCAAACCATCTTTGGAACGCCGCCGCCAGTGGACGATGTATTGCTCGAGAAGATTCGCGCCGCCGTGGTGGTCAAGAACGAGACATGGTTGGCTCGTTATCGCACGGTAGACCAATTTAATATCTTCGGCGGACGCTCGACTATCGAGTACCGTTCGACGACCACAGACAACGAAAAACACGACAATCGCTACGTCCTCTTTCCGGAGATGACCGTGCGCGATGTGATGACGGATAACCGGGAGCGCCGCGTGTGGGCCCTAGCCAAGGGCGGTGACCTATCAATCGACGACTCGAATCTGCCGCCGGTCCCGAAAATCGGCTCGAATTTGCCGGGGCCTAATCCAGACGGTTCTCATGCTTTCCTCGATCCCGAGGAAGCGATCAAGCACATGACCGTGCCAAAGGGGGTGAAGGTGGAATTGGTTGCGAGCGAGAAGCAGTTTCCTGAGCTAGTCAGTCCAGTTCAGATGGCCTGGGACACCAAGGGGCGGCTCTGGATTTCCTCCTGGAAGAACTACCCGGAACGTACGCCGGATAGCAAAGATGGCGATAAATTACTGGTCCTGGACATCGGCCCGGACGGGAAAGCGACGAAATGCACGACCTACTACGATGACCTGAATTGTCCCACCGGCTTTCAATTCTACAAGGATGGGGTGGTCGTGATGAAATCACCCGAGCTCCTCTACCTGCGCGACACGAAGGGCAATGGCAAAGGCGAACTGCAGGAGCGGGTATTGAATGGCTTGGACGCGGCCGATTCGCACCATGAGACCAATTCGATGACGATCGAACCAGGAGGAGCGATCTACCTGAGCGACGGAGTCTTCCATCGCACTGGGGTAGAGACGGCGCGGGGACCAGTACACAATGTGAACGGAGCGCTCTATCGGTGGGAACCACGTTCAGGAAAATTTGAACGTTATGTCGCGTACGGCTTTGCAAATCCTCACGGAAAAGTGTTCGACTATTGGGGCAACGATATCGTCACGGACGCGACAGGAAACGCGAGCTACTTCGCGCCAGCATTCAGCGGGCATATCGATTTTCCGGGCACACACCCGACAATGAAGCAGTTTTGGGACCGCCCTTCTCGGCCTTGTCCCGGCACGGCGATCCTGAGCAGTCGGGCATGGCCAGCGGAGTTCAACGGCAACTTTCTGAACTGCAACGTCATTAGCATCCAAGGCATTTTTCGCGTGAAAATTACCGAGGACGGTTCCGGACTCCGCGGCGAAACCCTGGAAAATCTCGTTACATCCGACGATCCGAATTTTCGGCCCTCGGGAATCAGTGTGGCGCCGGATGGATCGCTTTACTTCATGGATTGGCATAAGCCGCTGATCGGGCATCTGCAACATCATTTGCGCGATCCGAACCGGGATCAGGCTCACGGCCGCATCTATCGGCTCACCTTTGAGGGCATGCCGCTGCTGGCGCCCGCTAAAATCGCGGGAGAACCCATTCCGGCTCTGCTCGATTTGCTCAAGACGCCGGAGAACAATGTCCGTGAGCGCGCGAAGATCGAGCTGAGCGGACGGGATACCGCGCAGGTCATGGCTGCGGTGGATGTATGGCTTGCCAGGCTGGATCAGCGCGAGCCAGAATTTGAACACGAACGACTGGAAGGACTTTGGGTAAAGCAATATCATAACGTGGTCGATATAGCTCTGCTTCAGCAGGTGCTCGCTTCGTCGGAGCCCCGGGCCAGAGCGCAAGCGGTTCGGGTGCTCTGTTACTGGCGTGATCGAGTGCCGCAGGCGCTGGCGCTCTTGAAGGCAGCGGCGAACGATCCTGCTCCGCGAGTCCGCCTCGAGGCCGTGCGCGCGGCGAGTTTCTTTCGGGATGGAGAGGCTCAGGAAGCGATTCGGGTGGCATTTGAGGCTCCGAAGCGGGAAATGGACTACTACCTCGAATACACTTTCAGAGAGACGGTGCGCCAACTCCAGAGCCTCGTGCCCGAGATCTTGCTGCCCGTTGACGAGCGAGCGCTGGCTTATGTAGTCACCCACATGAGCGAAGTCGATTTGGCGAAGGCGCCGGAAACCGAGGCGATCTTGTCGCAACGCATCGATCGCCAGGGGTTCGATCCTATCAAACGGGAAGAAGCATTGACGGTATTGGCCAAATTGCATGGAGCCGATCGCACGCAGGAACTCGCGGCCGCGTTGCAACGGACCGACGCAAATGGCCGTGAAGGCGACCTATCCGCAAATGAACTGGGTAAGATGCTCACATCGTTACCCGGACTCAACCTTGCGAAATCTCGCGCTACATTGGTAGCCCTCAGTCAAAACGCGGCGCAGGACAGCGTGCGCCGTGCAGCTTGGGCGGCTTTGGCCACGGCCGACGTGAATCCCGCAAAGACTTGGGCAGAAGCAGGAAGCGATCGGATGAAGCAGACACTGGTGGAAGCTATCGGCGCGATGCCGGATCCGGTGCTGAGAGCGAAATTCCAGCCTCAATTGATCGCGACGCTAACAGATAACAGCGCAGACCAAGGCTTGCGGAGGTCCATTCTGGGAGCACTGCCTTTGACGGGGCCTGCTTTTGCCAGGGAAAATTTTGCGACCTTAGCCGCCCTGGTGGAAAACGGCAGCGAACGGGCATCGGCTGCGCGGGCTATCATGCAGCTTCCGCGTGAGAGCTGGGATCAATCGGCGGCTGGCGCTTTGGCAGAAAGCATCCTCGCATACGCCAGGACCGTACCCGCAGCGGATCGTTCAAATCAGGATTTCGTCGAGATGATCCAAGCCGGCGCGGAATTCGCGGGCTTCCTGCCGCCGGAAAAAACAGAGGCCGTGCGGAAAGAACTTCGTGCTCTGGGAGTGAGCGTCTTCGTCGTCAAAACTGTGCGTGAGCAGATGCGATACGACACGCCGCGACTCGTCGTAGAAGCAGGCAAGCCGTTTGAAGTCATCTTTGAAAATCTAGACCTAATGCCACACAACCTTGTCTTCGTGCAGCCGGGCACGCGCAAGGCCGTGGCGGAGGCGGTGCAGGGGATGAAGCCGGACAAATTGGATAGCGCCGGGCGTGCGTATCTTCCCGGCGACGGAAAAAAGCTCGACCCCCGGGTGCTTGCGGCTTCGCGGCTCATCGAGCCTGGGCAAAAGGAAAGATTGAAGATCATCGCACCCGAACAAGCTGGTGAATACGAGTATCTCTGCACCTTTCCAGGGCATTGGATGATTATGTTTGGCCAGCTTGTGGTGACGAAAAATCCTGAAGCCTTTCTCCAGTAGACTCCAACGACAGCGGTGCGAGCGACTAAATTCGTAAACGCAATACTCTTACGGATTTTCCAGGCGTTGCGTTTCCACCCATCGCACCGCCTGGCGGATCATCTCGGCGCTCGTGGAGAATTCCATCTTCTCTTTTATGTGATCGCGATGCACGGACACGGTCTTCGGGCTTAGTCTCAGTTGGCTTGCAATCTCTTTCGCGGTTTTTCCTTCACCGAAGAGCCGGAATACTTCGAATTCCCGGTCGCTCAGCTTTTCCAACGGCGAATGTGATCCCCGAGGCCGCGCCGTGGCAAATGCATCGGCCAATCGGGCGGCGAGCCGCTCGCTGATGTGGATTCCGCCGCTGAGGACGCGGCGGATCGCGGCGATCATCGCGGGACCGGGACTATCTTTGCTTACGAAGCCCTTCGCGCCGGCGCGAAGGGCGCGTTCAGCGTAGAGCATTTCATCATGCATCGAGCACACGAGGATTCGAATGTCCGGTTGAAGGGCAGCGAGATCCTTGATCAGGTCGAGGCCGCTGCGTCCGGGCATATTGAGATCCGTCAAAACTAAGTCAGGATTGTCCCGCGCCACAGCGGCGAGGGCGTCCTGCGCATTGGCAACGGCGGCGCAGACTTCAAAATCGGCCTGGGCACTGAGCATGAGCCGATACCCGTCGAGGACGACGGGGTGATCGTCGACGAGCAGGATCCGGGACTTACGCCCGGGCGGCAATTGAGCAATGGGCGGCGGACTCATTGGGGAAGGGGATGCTGCAGGCAATACGGGTGCCGCCGGCGGGCGGCGAGCAAATCTCGAAGATGCCGCCGATAAGCTGGGCTCGATGCCGCATGACGCGAAGCCCGATCCCGCCTCCGGCGGCCAGCGTTTCGGGCAAGCCTTCGCCATCATCATCCACCTCGAGGATCAAGTATTCGTCCGTCCGCTCCAACCCGATGCGCAATTCATGCGGCGAAGCGTGTTTGAGCGCATTGTTCACTGCTTCCTGAGCAATTCGATGCAGGTGCCCGGCAAGCGCTACATCCGGGAGGAGAACTTGTTTTGGACAGTCGAAGATACAACGGACGCCTGTGCTCACCAGGGTGATTTCGGCCAGCTTATGCAGAGCGTGCATGAGTCCTTCATCTTCGAGTGCGACCGGAGCCAGGCCGTGAGAAAGCACGCGCACTTCGGCGATGCTCTCACGGATCAGTCGGCTCAGCCTTTCGGCCTGCGGCGCCAATTGCGGAGCGTTGTTTTCCAGGGCGGAAATCAGGCCATTTGCGGCGAGCGACGCCGCGGTAAGCTGCTGCCCGAGGCTGTCGTGCAAATCCTGCCCGATGCGCCGCCGCTCCCGCTCGGTGGTCTCCAAAATCTCGCGCTCTAATTGCGCCCGTTCTACTTCTCGATCTCCCAGCCGTTCCGCCATCGTCGCAAAGGCTGCGGAGAGCTCTTGCAATTCGTCTCCGCCCGCCATGACCTCCACGGTCTCGGCGCGTCCGTCGCCAAAATCCCGAACGGCCTGTGACAACCGGGCCAGGCGGGCGGTGAAACCGAAATGCAATGCCGCCCAAAGCCCGAGGCAAAGAAATGCATTTGCCGCAGCAGTGAGGCGAAACTGCTCCAAGGCGTCTTCGCGCGCGTGTTTGATCGCGTCGGTGCGATCAAACGCCACCAGCGCCCAGCCGGTTCCGCGTGAGTCGATCGGAAAAGGATAGGCGCCGTAGAGCATGGCTCCCTCCACGCGCCGATTTTTTTGCGGACCAAAAGCATGATCCGCCGTCATGGCGAGTTGCATCGCAGGGGCCAGCGCGGTTTTCTGCGCCGGCGATGCCGCCCACTGCTTTTCCGCGTCGTCGATGATCATACCTTTTTCATCGACCAACGCGACCGACTTGAGCCAAGGCTGATGAGCCCACGCGGCAAGATCTTCCGAAAGCGCCAGGGGTTCATTTCGCTCGAGTTGCCTTACGCTCCGGCGCGTCAGGCGCTCACCGGTCGAATCCGCGTGCGCTTCCACGTCCTTGAGATTTCGCGCAAGATCGTTTGAAAGATTCAATTCATAGTCGAGCAAGGTCGTGATGAGGCCGAAAACCAGCATGAGCAACGGAGCGTAATACCGGGCCGGAGGCGGAAAGCGCATATGCCACTACTAACGCACGCGCCGTCGGCGCGCGAACGGCATCTCGCATTCTGTCTTCGGCCTGCGCAATTTCTGAGGGTGCGCGCCTGCGGCAGGCGGTAGGCAAAATGCCTATTGAAGATAAGCCTCGCCGCTCATATCGCCGCCGCGATTTTCGCAGGAGATTGTGGCGATGAATACCCTATCTGCTCCCACCGCCCGGCATGTCCTCCTGCCTGCAGCCCACGGCGAAACCTTCCGCCGCCGACATGTGCCCGCCGATGCTGCGACGACCTATGGAGTAGGACGACGAGAGATACCTCCGGCAGCCGTGACGGCGCTGACCTTTATCCTCGTGATCGTGATTGGTTGGTTCGATTACAAGACAGGGGACTTTTCGCTCGCGCTATTCTATCTCGTTCCAGTGTCATTGGCGACCTGGTACGGCGGTTGCGCGAGCGGATGGTTTATCGGCCTATCCAGCGCCGCCGCTTGGTTTATTGGCGACCTGACCTTAAACAACCATTCCGATAATCCGCTATTGCCGTATTGGAATGCGGTTACGCCGGCATTGATCTACGGCATCGTCGTCCAGCTTTTGTCTGCCATGCGCCACCTTCAGATGGGGCTTCAGGACCGCCTCGCGCAACGCACCGTTTCGCTCACGGAGACGCATCATCGCGTGAAAAATAACCTCCATGTCATCTCGAGTTTGCTGATGCTCCAATCCGAAAAAGTCGTAAATCCAGAGGACCGGGCCGTCTTTGTGGAGTGCCGCGATCGTCTTCGCACCATGGCGCGCCTGCACGAGAATCTCTTTTCGCAGCGCGATAGCGAGGAAGTGGACTTCGCCGCTCATCTCCAGGAAATCTCACGTATGCTCGTGCATGCCCACGCTCCTTTCACTTGCGAAATCTCGCTCAAATTCGAAACGGCCCCGATCGCAATAGATCTCGACGCCGCCATGACGCTGGATCTGATCGCAAACGAGCTCATTCTCAACTCGCTGAAGCACGCATTCACGGGCAGACGCACTGGTGTTCTCACCGTGGAGCTGACGGCCGGGAAGGAGAATGCACTTTGCGTCCGCGACAATGGCTGCGGGCTGCCGGCGGGGTTCGATGCGGTCAAAGGCGCAAATCTCGGCCTGGAGCTTGTCTTGGGTATGACCCGTCAAATGCGAGGCGAGGCGAAGTTCGAAAACGAACCGACCGGGGGAACGCGGGCGACTATCTATTTTCCTGCTCATCATGCAGAGCAGACTACGAGGAGATTTCGAAATGATGCCGATCCGGACTGACCGTCAAGAAACACACTCGCGGCGCCATTTTCTGTCGAACCAACATAAGTCGCTTTGGCTGACCGCGCGAAAGGTCGCAACTTCCAAGTTGAGATTGGCAGCGCCGTCCTGAAAGTGGTGGCAAAACTTCCGGCTGAAGTTGGCGACCTATTGTGCCGAGAGAAGTAAAATTAGCTTGCCGGAAGGGGCAGACTTGGTCCCGGCGCACGGGGAGGAGCAGAGGCTCCCCGCTTTCGGGGAATTGTCGTCGTTTGACCATTTGGCGACTCTCGTCGCCACGCAGGCGACTGCGTTTCCCTTGAACCAACCTGGAGATTCACCGACGCGGCTGCGCCGGCTGGATTTCCCAATTCCCCTCAGCACCATGAAGATCACTGACCTATCTGCCGGTCTGGCAGTCTCCTCGGCCTTTCTCGCATTTTGTACCCACGCACAGGCTCAATACCTTGGCGTCACTTGCGGTTGGCAATACAGCGCACTCCTGTCCGGACCGCCGTCCTATCCGACGCATCACGAGATCTCGCTCTACAATCCGGATCCGAATAACCCGTCGCAGACTTGGGACGATTGGGCGGATCAAATGATCCAGGCAGGCGTGGATTTTGTTTGCCCGAACTGCACAGGCTCACAGCCGAATACGAATGGCTCGCCGAGTAAGATCGCGCCGTTGATCAGCTACATCACCGCTCGGGGCGCCGCGAGCCAACTGAAATTTGCCCTTTTCGACGACAATGCCGCCTCCTGGTGCGCGCAGTGGAATCTTGCAAACGGGCGGGGTTATGGCTACGCCCAGCCTTTCGACATCAGTGATCCCGCGAACTGGAAGTATATCTATGACTATAATTACAAGATCTTCTTCCAGACGGTGCCGAATGCCAATCTCTTCAAGGTGAATGGGCGGCCGCTCATCATCATCTGGACGGGAAATCAGCCGGCCTTCGTGACGAACATGCAAGGCAATGCGTCGCAGGCGCTCACCTATGTGCGGCAGCAGTGCCAGGCCGATTTTGGATTTAATCCGTACATCATTCTTTCGAAGGATTTCTTCAAGAATGACACGACGTGCAGCAATCCGGGCATCGCGGACGGTTCCGAAGGCTGGTTTACTCCTCCCAATACCACCTATACGCTGACCACCTTTGCCGGGAATAGCACGAAGACGGGAGTTGCGGTGGCGTCGTTTGGCACGAGCAATCCGCAGAAAATCCTGCCCAATCACGGCCAGACATTGGATACCGGCCTGACGAATACGACCGGCGCAGGCGCGCTGATCACGCTTTGCGAGGGGTTTACGGATTACGATGAAGATGCCGCGATGTGGCGTGCGCAAAATCTGGATGCGAGCGGCAATCCGGTCACGTATTCGACGGGCGGCGGCGGCGGCAACGGGACCGGGTATGATTACCCAAATCAGCGGATCAATATCCTCCGCAAGCACAGCCGAAATCCGTTCCCGGCAAAGCTAAAATTCGAAGCGGAAGGGTGTGATAGCTATGGCGGCGCCAATGGCGGCAACGGAAAAACGAATTACTATCGCAACGGCAATATTGCCATCGATCGTGTGACAGACACGGGTGGCGGCTGGTACGTCGGGTCGATGCAGGCGGGCGAATGGTTTCAATGGCAGGAGGTTCCGCTCAATGGCGCCCCGCATTTCCAGGTTCGCATCGCCACGCCCAATGCCGGCATCAAGGCACACTTTGTAATCGATGGAGTGGCGCAGGCTTCGCAAACCCTGCCGAACACGGGCGGATGGCAAAACTGGGCGACGTATGATTTCGGCACATATGGCACTTTCACGAATTCCTATCACACCGTTCAGCTGGTCTTTGAATCCGGGAATGTGAATTTCAACTGGTGGCAATATGCCCAAGCGACGAGGTATGAAACTGAGAGTCTCGCGGTGGTGCAGGCTACGCCGGCCTCGCATGTGGCAAATGATACCAACCTCAGCGGCGGAGCGGGGCAGCAACTCGATGGCACGGCGGCTGGCAATCTTCTTACGCTGGATGTGCCGAATGTTTCGGCGGGGACATACGATGTGATCGTCGGGGTCAAGAATTACTTCAATCGGGCCATCTGGCAATTGGCCATCGGACCAGCCAATGGGAGTTTTACGAATCTGAATACGGCGCAGGATGCTTATGCTGCCAATCCTACCTATACCCAGATCGATCTGGGAAGCTGGACGCCCGGATCTTCCAGTGACAAGTGGTTCCGGTTCACCATGACGGGCAAGAATGCGGCGTCCTCGGGCTATCAACTACTCGTTGACTATATCATTCTCACGCCGCAGTGAGAAAAGGCGATCCGTTGAATCGCTCTTTAATGATACGCCGTGATATGAGGATGCCACTGCTGTTCCTAGGTGTTGGAATTCTCGCAGGGATGGTCGTCGTGGTCGGTGAATTGCGGAACGACGCAAGTCATTGGAAGGGTACGCGAGGTGAGGGCCAGCACGGGACGAGACCGGAAGATCCGGCGCCGTTTTCGTCGGATGCCGCAGTCTACTCAAAACAAATGACTGCCGCTTCCGTGCAAACGGGGGCGGCGGTTGTGGATTTTCCGTCCGCAGCAACGGAGCAATGGGCGGCGCAGATTAGCGCTGGATTGGACTCGGTTCGGCCAACGGAGCGGGAGCATGTCTTTTCCGATCTGCTGCCAGGTTTTGTGAAAGCGGATGCCCGAGGTGCGGCGCGCTTCGCTGAAGGCTATAACGATCCGGATGGGACTCACGTCGAAGTCATGCGAGTGGTGGCGGAAAACTGGGTGCGTCTGAATTTTGACGACGCCTGGTCCTGGGCCTCCCGGCTGCGTGATGCCAACGAGCGCGATACGATGCAGAGTTGCATCTGTTTCGAAGCGGCGAAATCCGATCCGGAGCGGGCGCTGCGGGCGTTGGACAGCGGCGATCTGGATGAGCGGCAGGAGGCGATTTTAGGCAATCTTGCGCAAATGTGGGCGACACGCGATTTGAACGCGGCATTGGCATGGGCGGAATCGCGTTCCAGCGGCGATTCCCGAGATCGCCTTGTCGCGCAGGTTGCCCTTGCGGAGTCGTCACGGGCTCCGGCAGATGCGGCGCGGATCGTGGCGGAGCAAATGCCTGCTGGCGGCGCACAGGAGAGCGCGGTGCTGGCGCTGCTCGATGTCTGGACGCCGCAGGATCCAGATGCGGCGTCGGCCTGGGTGGCGCAATTTCCTGAAGAGGATTTGCGCCGCCGGGCGGAGGAGAAGATTGCGGGCATCCTACAGCCACAGCCTCTGGTGGTGAAACTTCCCGTCGGTCCGTAGCGCGGTTCACGCCCCGCCACGTCTCCGGCACACCGCGCGAGGTTGCAAACCTCGCGTACATTGGCGCCGCTTCCCTTTGCGGTTGAGCGGCGGGGTGTCTATTCTCCGAGCGCCGACTTGATTGCTGGTTCGATGGCTTCCGCCCACGTTTCATAGCCCTTTGCCGTCGGATGGAGGAAGTCGGCCATCGTTTCGCGAGTGATGCTGCCATCCGGTTCGAGGAACTTTGCGCCGATGTCGAGAAAGCGGATGTTGTCCTCACCTTCAAAGCCGGCCAGAAGTTTGTTTGTCTCCGCGATTTTGTTTCGGGTTGCATTCGGCATCTGGCCGCGCGGGAAGATGGCCATGAGCAAAAGTTTTGCCTGAGCTTGCCGGCGATGCACTTCGTGGCAAATGACCTTCACACCGTCTGCGATTTCCTGGGCGGTGTTTTTCCCCATGTTATTTGTGCCGATCAGGATGACCACGGCTTTGGCTTCCGCTCCATCGAGTTCGCCATGCCGTAGCCGCCAAAGGGTGTTTTCCACGTAGTCATAGCCGTAGCCGAGATTTGCCGTGTTGCGCTTTCCATAGTGGCGGTCCCACACTTCGTTTCCGGGTTGCGGGCGATCGTGAGGTTCGCCGCCAAACATTTGGGTGATCGAGTCGCCGACGAAGACGAGGGTCGGCTTGCGTTCCTGCATCAGGCGGCTCACTTCGGTGTGGCGTTTTGCCCAGTCGTAGATCGGCCAATCGCGATCCTGCGTGCAGGGGATGAGCGTCGTCGGGAGCAGCGGAGCGCCGGGCGGCGGCTCGAATTTGGCCTCGGCCAGTTCACTCATTTGCTTGCGATCTTCGGTGAAGGCGCGGGCTTTGATTACGCCCTGGACGACGTCGATGGGCGCGAGATATGGGCCGGTCTTTGGTCCCGGATCAGAACCGTCGAGGCTATAGCGAATGGTGGCTCCCGGAGTCGCGCAACTCAAGGTCACGACTCCGGAGGGGTCCCGCTGGACGACTGGCGTGGTCAGAGATACACCGACCTGATCATGCGAGACGGATTCCGGAGCCGCGTCCGCTGCCTGCATGTGAATTGCAACCGCCAAAAGCGCAGAGAGGAAACATGAAGAGATGAATCTCATCCGATCATGGTATTCCCGTGAGATAAGTGTGCGAGACGAATTTTGACTACGCGATCGAGTGCACCTTGCAATCACGATTGCGACTTGGAGAATTTTTGAAATTGCACGAGCCGTCTACGAGTGGCGTACCCGCTATATTCGAAAGTTGAACTCTGCGCTTCCCACGAGAAAAGCGCTTCATCCGGTTGGCAATCGCCCAACGCTGCCAGGCAAACCAATATTTCGTTCTCGAATCGGGCCGTTACCGGTGAGGCGACGCTCCGCAGGCCCTCCAGACGGAGGAGCCATCGTCTGCGTAGCGCGTCGGCGATGGGCACGATTTGACCTTGAAAGCACTCGGTTTCCCGGTGCTCGAGCCATTCGATCTTGTATTCCTCGTCAATCCATTCGCCAAGCATCGTACGAAGAAGGGCGAAAGTAAGGGGATTCGGGCCAGGATCGAGCATGATAAGAATGACATGGCGCGGCTCAAAATGGATTTCCTGACCAAAGGAGATGAACTCAGAGTTGGTAGGATCATTGTTGAGCACACCAACGTAGCCCTCCACGGTAAACGAGGTCACTCGCACCCACATGCGTTCCACCTGCGGGAATCGATTTACGGGAAATCGAAACATCAATTTCGCAAGGGATCCGATCCCGATGGTGTTTCGGCTGATGTCGTCCGGGATTTCAAAAGTATCCGGATACTTTAACTGATGCTGGACCGCGTCGATAAGCTCGAACTCAGGCGTCATGCCGACGGGAGGAATTTCGGTGTGCGATGAGATCGCCGTAGCAATTCCGGACGGGTATTATTTCGCCCCGTACTTAGTCAGCACCTCGATGAGCGCGTCATTCTGGTATCCGCGGGCGATGCTGAGTGTGGTGCGGCCTTTGCCGTCTTTGGCATTTACGTCGGCCCCGGCATCGAGCAATTGCTTTACGGCCGGGCAGACCCCGCTGGAAGTCGCGGACTGGATGAGCGGGGTGATGCCGTCGTGGTTGGCCACGTTCGGATCGGCGCCGGCTTCGAGCAGCTTTTTCCGCATGGCGTCCGGCTGCGGGCCGCTCCAGTAGGCGGTTTCGAGGAGCGGCGTGGACCCGTTCTTGGGATTGACATACTTTGGGTTGGCGCCGCGCTGGAGAAGGAGATCCGCGGTGTTCCAGACATTGGCCGACATGGCGCGCATGAAGGCGGTGTTGCCGCTGGCTTCGTCCACTACATCGACCGCCTGGCCCTGATCGAGCAGGCTTTTTGTTTTCCCGACATCGCCGCGAAGGACGGCATCGAAAAAGGCCCAGTTCGGGCTGTCGCCAACGTACGGCGCTTCGTCGACGCCATAGAGGCGGAGGAGATCGATGGCTGCTTGCCGGCTATTTTTACTGGCGAGATGCATGAGCGTGCCTTGGGGTGTCTTTATCGTGGGCTCGACGCCGGTCCAAATAGCGCTCTGGAGTCCGTGGACGTTGCCGCGGGCCGCGCTGGATGCGATCGGGTTCCAGTGGCGCGAGTCCTCCAGTTGCGGGTTCGCACCGGCCGCGAGCAGCATCTCGCGCATTTTATCATAACTGAAGCCGAAGTAATTTACCAGGAAGCTAAGAGGTGTTTCTCCATCCTTGTCGGCCAGATTTGGATTGGCTCCGAGCAGGAGGAGATAGCTGACCAGGGTCGGCTGATTTGCCACCGCTGCGCAAAAAAGGACGCTGCGGCCGGCATCGTTCTGGACCTCGAGTGAGACACCGGCCTCGACAAGCTTTTGCAATTGGCCGACATTTCCGCGCGCGGCGGCGGCGAAGAGGTCGCGCTTCTCTTCGTCGGAAGCGAGACGCGGTGCGGCGCTCACCTTGAAGGCCAGTTTCTCTGGATGCTCCATGAGGCGAGCGATCTCCTTGTTTTCCGTCGCCGCGGCGAGCGCGCGTGGCGCCACAGAGGTGGGAACGCCCTTCGGATTGGGATTTGCCCCGGCGCGGAGGAGAAATTCCACGGCATCGGGATTCTCGGCGAGAATGGCCAAGGCCAGCGGCGTGGCGCCGTCGTGATCGACGGCATTGAGGTCCGCATGGCGCACGCAAAGGAGCTCGAGCAGCATCTGGGCATCCGGCCGCGCCGGGCTGCTCGCGGCGTAGTGCAAAGGGGCGCCGCCGTCTTTATCGCGTGCATTCACATTGGCGTCGCGCTGGAGCAGGATGAAGGCGTTATGCTGATTGTGCGCGCGGGTCGCGAGATGCAGCATGGTGCGATCATTGGCGTCGCGCACGGAATCGACGGGCCGCGTGTCCTGGTGAAGGGCGCGATAGAACGCATTGCAATTCTCGTCCTTGTTGGCCAGATCGAGGAGGGAATCTTCGGCTCGCGCCGCCGCCAGGCAAAAGGAGAAGGTCAGCGCCAGAGTGAGAGCAAGAGGGAATCGCTTCATAATGTCCGTGAGACATGCGGCGCATAGCGGAGGAAGGCGTTCGTGGAAAGTCTGTTTTTTGCGCGGCTGGAGTCGGGACTTGCCCCGCGATCGGCGAATGCGGAAAGTCGGCCGATGATTCGCACCCGTTCTTCGCAGATGTTCGATGAGGCGCGCCGGCACATTCCCGGCGGCGTGAATTCCCCCGTGCGGGCCTTTCGCGGGGTGGGGGGCGATCCGTTTTTCGTCGAGCGCGCGGCCGGCTCCCATATCTGGGATGTCGATGGCCAGGAATACATCGACTACGTCGGGACGTGGGGGCCGGCGATCCTCGGTCACGCGCCGAGGGTTGTGTTGGATGCGGTGGCCGCAGCCGCGCAAAAAGGCGTGAGCTTTGGCATCCCGAATCCCTATGAAGTGGAAATGGCGCAGACGATCTGCAAATGGGTGCCCTCGATCGAAAAAGTGCGCATGGTGAATAGCGGCACCGAGGCCACCATGTCCTGTCTGCGCCTGGCGCGCGGCTTCACGGGACGGGACAAGATCGTGAAATTCGAAGGGTGTTATCACGGGCACGTTGACGCGCTACTCGTGAAAGCCGGCAGCGGCGCTCTCACTCATGGGCAACCCGATAGCGCCGGCGTGCCGCGCGCTGTGGCGGAGATGACGATTACCCTGCCCTTCAATGACCTCGCCGCATTAAGGGCCGTTTTCGCTGCGGAGAGCCCCTCGATCGCCGCGGTCATCGTCGAGCCGGTTCCGGCCAATGCCGGTCTGTATCTGCCGCAGCCGGGATTTCTCGAAGCCCTGCGCGAGGAGTGCACCCGGGCGGGCGTGGTATTGATTTTTGACGAAGTGATGACGGGTTTTCGCCTCGCACGCGGCGGCTACCAGGAGCTGTGCGGCATCAAGCCCGATCTCACCGCCCTGGGAAAAGTGATTGGCGGCGGGCTGCCGGTGGGAGCCTTTGGCGGCCGCGCAGACATCATGGCGATGCTTTCGCCGGAAGGGCCGGTGTACCAGGCCGGCACCTTGTCGGGCAATCCGCTGGCCATGGCCGCCGGTCTCGCGCAGTTGCGCGAATTGGAGCGCGTCGATGGTTGGAAGCGGTTGGAAACGCTTGGGGCGCTCTTCGAAAGCCAGACCCGCGAAGCGCTGCAGCGCGCGGGCATCCCACACCAGTTCCAGCGCATCGGATCCATGTTTTGCCTGTATTTTACGGGCGAGCCCGTGCATTCGCTGGCCGATGCGCAGAAGAGCGACCGCGCGCGGTTTGCCAAGTATTTCCATGCTTGTCTGGACAAGGGCGTCTACTTCGCGCCTTCGCAATTCGAGGCGGGGTTTATCTCGCTGGCGCATACGGAAGGGGATTTGGAGAAAACGGGGGCAGTGGCGGCTGAAGCATTGCGGGGGCTGTGAATCATATCGATCGATCAGCCTCGAATAACATTTCGACAGTGTAGCCTGCCTGAAGTTTTGCGCTGATTAAAAATGTCGAATGGGCAAAGAAATAAGCAATTTGATGATGGGAGTCGCAGCAGGAGTTCTCGGCCTAACCATTTTGCGCGGCTTTACTCTACATGAAAGCGCGCGGCGTAAGCTTTATCTAACTCTTGAGACCAACGGTGCAAGAGTTGTCAACATTCGAGAATTCAAAAGGTTTCTCGACCTTGATTCAATTTGGGCGGCCGCCACCAGCGCACCATATCGGGTAGTCATTCTCGAACGGGATGGATGCGAGTCCGAGTTGTTTTGCCTGGTCCGCTACATTCCCTTGATTGGCCTTGCTCGGAGCGTTGAGATCTTGTCCACAACTCCGAGAAGCTGAGACTTTTAGATTCCGGCCTCCAAAATCCTACTGGGGGATCAAGCGAATGGCATCGAGGCCGACTGCGTAACCGGAGCTCGCCGCGTTTTTGCCCGTGACCGTGAAGCGGAATGACTTGTCGCTCACCGTGGCGGGCGACCAGGTTCCGAGATCGAGTTCGACATAGTCTTCCGTTGTCGAATAGAGATCTTGTGAGGATCCGATGTTGCTGAAGGTCGTGGAGTCGCTACGCGCGGCCGCCAGGCGGCAAAGGCCGTGTGAATCGAGCCTTTTCACACCCACACGGACATCGTAGGTCCCAATGGCGACGTTTGGCACGGTGTAAGTCACGGAGTCTCCCGCCGCCCGTGCGTCGAGAACCGTCCCGGCTCCGCCAGAGAAATTTCCGCCGGTGATGACTCGATGGGAAGCGCCGGAACTCGCCGAAACCGCCAGCGATTCCGTTTCAAAGCGCAAAGGCAGTATATACCGAGGTGTTCCATTGATGGATAACGACAGGGATCCATTGATCGACGCGACGGTCGTTTCCCGGCCCTGCCAGTCGCGCAGAGTGTAAGTTCCACTCGGCAGACTCAAAGCGACGGCCTCTGTGTCTCCCGCGACCGTCCAGGCGGCGATGGCGAAATCGGCGCCGGAGCCGTACCGGAAGACTTTCGCCGCGCTCGTTTCCAATAGAGAACTGCTCCAGGGGAGGCTCTTGATCGTCGAAGTGAGAGTCGCCACGGCCACATACGAGGGTTTTGGCGAGAAATCCAGCCTCACCAGCCCGAAGTTTTGTTCCGATTTTGTGCCGTCCACGCCATCGTTCTGAAAGTCGTAGACAAATACGGCCTGCGCGATGCCAACGCGCCGCGAGAGGAGGTAAGTGCGTGTCAGGTAGGCGGCCTGGGACGACTCGCTAATATCGCCATCGCTCGACCACCCGATCTCGGTTACCCATAGGCCGGCTTTTGCCCCATTCGCTTGCGGATGAAGGTTGATGAAAGTTTGATGCCAACCCATCACGGAAGGGACATTTACCCGTTGGCCACTGAGCGGCGATTCGGGCGCGGCATAACCATGATCCGGATCCGACGGGTCCATGTAGGGATGAATGCTATAGCCTTCCGCGGAATCGAAGCCGCCATTGGCGCGCACTCCACTGATGTAGTCGCCGCCCGCGCCACCGCCGGCTCCGCCTCCTCCGCAGGAAATAACATAGGCGCTCGGATCTGCCTGCTTGACTGCGCTGTAGGTCGCCTGCAGCATGGCGGAGTAGACGTCATATTCGGGCTTCGGTTCATTCCATACTTCCCAGTGTTTCACCATTGATCCGTAGCGCATCACGCACTGTTTTGCATAGTTGGCAAAGGCCGTTCGGCCGGCATCCGTAGAGGGCAGCCCCGTGGAATCAAATTCATGCGGGTACAAAGGGTTGCCAAAATCCAGTATGACCAGCGGGTCCAGACCTGCATTGAAGGCGGCGTTTATATAGTTATCGTCCCCCGCCGGAAACTGATAGACTCCGAGGGCCGTTTCGACCGAGTTCCAATAGACTTCGTCGCGAATGTGCGAAAAGCCGGCCAGCTTGACCAAGTTGACCGTCAGAGGCAGCGCGCCTTTGCCTTGGGCGAAATGCGTGCACACCCCGAAATCGGATGGCCCAACGGCGTTTCGGTTGGGCACGATTCCGTAGGAAGTCGTGGCCGTCGCCAGTGTCGTCGTTCCGTTTTGCACCACTCGCGCCGTCAAATCATAGAGACCGGGCATGGGCACATTGATCGGGACCTGGAGGGCCTGGAGGCCGGCTGAGGGACCCAAAGGCGCGGCGCCGGTCGCGACCACTGTGGCGCCTTGATAGTCGCGAAGGTCGATAATCACGCTTGCTCCCGAGATCGGCGCCGTGGCTGTGGCTTCCACGCGAATATTTTGGCCGCCGGTCCGCGTTGCGACGAGGGGAAATGCGGATCCTGCGACCGAAAGGGTCACAGCCGCGTCCGAGGTCCCAAGCAGTGCGGCGAAGGTGATGACCGAGATGCAAAGCGTGGTCGCAATGCGGCTGCGCGGCGCAGCCGAGCCAAACAGACGGCGCCTCGTCGGAACGGAAATCGTGGGGATAAGCATGAGCATTCTATTTCAAGAGTTGCCTACGGCAGACAACGCGGCTGTTCAGTCTGCTCGGCCCGGGAGTTGGCATGTCGCCGGCGGAAATTTTGGCGCATCGCGCCGAGTTGCAGGAACGGAGCGAACGTTAGCTGCCGGCCAGTTTTTGCGGCAATGCGCGCCGTCGTATCTATTGGAGGAGTAAAGTCTCCCTCAAATGGGGGATCGCGCGCTGCCACGAGGGCGACGGGGGCATCGTCCTGCCGCCCATCCTCGCGCTTGCATCCCGCGCCGGGGCCGCGCAACTTTCCCCCACGTGATTTCTCCGAGCGCAGACCATAAGCCGAACCGTTTCATTTTCCAGGATCGGCATGGACGCCGCTGGCCGAGGCTGCGCCGGGTGATCGTGGCCGGCGGGGCGGTGCTGGCCGGTGCTTTGATGTGGTTTATCTGGTCCATCCTCGTGCGGCCGGAATTGCGGTTGCCGGGGTCGCTGTTGACCCGACCGCAGGCGCGGTCGGGCTCTTCGGATCGCGATCTCAAGGGACGGCTGCTCGAGGCCATCGAGCAGTCGGATCAGACGCCGAATGACGTAAAGGCTTCGGAGTGGATGAAGTATTACCCCTCGGAGACCGTGCAGGAGCAGGTCGCCGGTTCGCGGGGTACGGGAAATCGGCGGAACAAGCCGCCGGAAAACGAGGTGCGCCTCGGCATGTACGTCGATTGGGACGCGAATTCCTTCACCTCGCTGGTGGAGCATGCGAATGCGCTCACGCACGTGGCGCCGGAGTGGTTGTCCCTCGTGGGCGTGGACAGCAAGCTGCTTTTCGATCCGGACCAGCGGCTCACGACCTTCGCCACGACGCATGGCCTGGCCCTCATGCCACTGCTCAACAATCTCTCCGGCGATGCTTGGCAGCCGGAGGCGGTGGAAAATCTGGCGCATGCGCCGAATGCCCGTCGCGCGCCTTTCATTTCGGATGTCATCTCGAAGTTAAAGAGTTCGAAGGCTTCGGGCGTCATCATCGATTGGGAGCAACTCGATCCTTCCTTTACCGATGAGTACACGGGGCTGCTCGTGCAGATGGCTGAGGCTTTTCACCACGCAGATCTGGAGATCTGGCTCATGGTTTCGCCCGGAGAGGACTTTGCTTCCTTTGATCTCGCGCGCTTGCAGCTCACCGTTGATCGCTTCGTCGCGGTGCTGCACGATGAAAATGCGGAAAGTGATCCGCCCGGACCCATCGCCTCGCTGCCCTGGCTGAAGGGCTGGCTGAACGTGGTGAAGGGCTTTGGTGAGCCGGACCAATGGGTGGGGGTGCTCGGCGCCTATGCCTACGACTGGAATACGACGAACCGCCGGGCGGAGTCGATCAGCTTCAAGGATGCGATGAGCCGGGCCAGCTACGCGGGTGTCGACCAGGGGGCGAAGCCGGTGAATGTGGCGGCGCCAAACTACAACGGCATCTACTCCTACTCGGATCCGAATGGCGAACACACGGTATCTTTTCTCGATGCCATTTCGTTTTACAATCAGCTCCGGATTTTGCGGGCGGCGAAATTTGGCGGTTTCGGCATCTCCCGATTGGGGACCGAGGATTCCCAGATCTGGGATGTGCTCGACTTGCGGAAGCTGGTGGACAGCTCGGGCTTGCCGAGCTTGCAGGTGAAGGCGCTGGAGGATCTACGGACGCGCAACACCATTACGCACGTGGGCCGCGGTGAGATCGTGAGTGTCAATGAATCCCGCGACGACGGAAAACGCGCCGTGGAGGTGGATAGCGATGGCTATCTACGGGCGAAGTACTTGGATTTCCCGACCTTTCCCATTCTCTATCATCAGGGCGCAGGCAATGTTCACGAGGTCACGATTACCTTTGATGACGGGCCCGATCCCGAGTGGACGCCGCAGATCCTGGATATCCTGAAGCAACGCGGGGTGAAGGCGTGCTTTTTTCTCGTTGGGCTGAATGCGGAGGATTACCCGGCGCTGGTCCGGCGGATCGCCGACGAAGGGCACGAGATTGGCAATCACACCTACACGCACGCGAATCTGGCTTCCATGTCGCCGTGGCGGATGCGTCTGGAGCTCAACATGACGGAGCGGGTGATCGAGAGCATCACCGGCCGGTCGACCACGCTCTTCCGGCCGCCGTACAATGCGGACTCGAATCCGGCAACCATGGAGGAACTCGTGCCGCTCAAGCTGGCGCAGGACGAACTGAACTACACCGTGGTGCTGGAGAGCGTCGATCCGCAGGACTGGGCGCGGCCGGGCATAGACACCATCGTGCAGCGGGTGAAAGATCTGCGGCCGGAAGGCAATATCGTGCTGCTCCACGATGCAGGTGGGGATCGCTCACAGACCGTCGCGGCGCTGCCAAAGATCATCGATTACCTCCGCGAGCGGGGCGATCAAATCGTGCCGCTGAGCCAGCTTTTGCAGACCACGCGGGATGAACTGATGCCGCCGGCGGTCGGCGCCGAGGGTTCGATGGAGCGGACGGTCTCGAGCATTGGATTCCGGATCTGGCACGCCATCGTGGAGTTCTTTTGGTCGTTCATGATCTTTGCGACCGGACTTGTGCTCCTGCGCACGGTCTTCATCACTTGGCTGGCCAGCCGCCATCACCGGCGGCAGGCGACCGTAGGATTCACAGATGAGCAGTTGCCCGCGGTCAGCGTAGTCATTGCGGCATATAACGAAGGCAAAGTGATTCGGAAGACCCTGCAATCGTTGGCCGCCACTGACTATCCCGGCGCTGTGGAGATCATCGTCGTAGACGATGGATCGCGCGATAACACGGCGGAGGAAGTGGAGCGCTTTTCCAAGGAAGAACCGCGCGTGAGATTGCTCCGCCAGGTGAACCGTGGCAAATCGATGGCGCTGCGCCATGGAGTGAGTCAGGTGAAGCATGGATTCATCGTCTTTCTCGATGCGGATACGCTATTCGAGCCGGGCACGATTCGGGCCCTCATTGATCCGTTTGCCAATCCGCTTGTGGGCGGAGTCAGCGGAAACGCCCGGGTGGGCAATCTGCGGAGGTTCATCGCTCGCTGTCAGGGGCTGGAATATATCTGCGGCTTCAATCTGGATCGCCGAGCCTATACGGAGTGGAATTGCATCACGGTGGTGCCGGGCGCCGTGAGCGCCTTTCGCCGGAGCGCGATCGAGGCGGCCGGGGGCTTCACGGATGACACGCTGGCGGAGGACACCGATCTCACGCTCATGCTGCACCGACTGCACTACCGCATGGAGTTCGCGCCGGAGGCCATTGCCTGGACGGAGGCCCCGGAGACTTTCTGGACGTTGGCCAAGCAGCGCTCCCGCTGGGCCTTCGGTACGATGCAGTGCCTGTGGAAACATCGAGATATGGTTTTCAATCCGCGCTTTGGCGCGCTGGGCTGGCTGTCGCTGCCGAGCGTGTGGTTCTTCCAGATCGGACTCGTGGCGCTTATCCCTTTGGTGGATGCGATCCTGGTCTGGTCGATCATTTTCGGGCACGCGGCGATGATTTGGTATTACTTCGCGATCTTCCTTTTTCTCGAGGTGTTTCTGGCCCTGGCCGCTTGTTATATGGAAGGCGAGCCGTTGCGGCGGGCTTTCATCAGCATCCCCATGCGTTTCTTGTACCGTTACTTGCTGGCCTGGGTTATCTGGCGGTCGATCTTGCGCGCGCTGAAGGGGGCTTTCGTCGGCTGGGGCAAGCTGGAGCGAACCGGGAGTGTGCCGAGCCGCGCCTGATGCACGTATTCTATGACGCAGCCTGATCGTCGCGCCTTTCTCAAGACCTTGCTTGCCGGAGCCCTGGCCGGGCCCGCTTGTCGCCGATCGTCGCACACAGCGACAGATCTCGATCCGGAGGCAAATTTCAAATACCAGAAGCTGCTCGTGCCGGAGAATGGGCTTTATACGGGGGCGTTTATCGAATTTGGCGATCGGGAGGACGATGTGTCGCTGGAAAAGATCGATGCTTTCGAACAAATGGTGGGGAAAAAGCAGGCGATCGTAGCGTCTTCGAGTTACTGGGGAGAGGGGACTTTTCCCGATGCGAATCTGCGGCTCATCGCGCGGCATGGTTCGATCCCGCTGGTCTATTGGTCGCCGTGGGATCGGCCTTACGACGAAGGCATGGGGCCGGATCGGTTTTCGTTAACTAGCATCATCGCCGGGGATCATGATGCTTATCTGGATATGTGGGGTGACAAGGCAAGAGAGTTGGCTTGGCCGATCATGGTCTCATTTGCGAATGAAATGAACGGCTCCTGGTTTCCATGGAGCGGGGCGTATTACGGCGGAGCGACGCCGATCCCCAATACCAAGCCGCAGCAATATGAAGGGCCGGAGATTTTCAAGAAAGCCTGGCGGCATGTAGTCGACCGGGTGCGATCGCGGAATGCTTCGAATGTGATCTGGGTGCTGCACGTAATGAATTTCTCCGATCCGAATGACAAGTGGAACATGGCCCCGAATTACTATCCGGGACCGGACTATGTCGATTGGATGGGCATGAGCCTATACGGCTCGCAATTCCCGGCGGACAAGGAATGGGCGCCCTTTCCTCCATTGCTGGATTGGCCCTACACGGAAATCGCCAGTCTCGATCCAAAGAAGCCGATGATGCTCTGTGAATGGGGTTGCGCCGAGTTGCCAAATCTGGGCGACCGTGCGGAGTGGATTCGCGAGGCCTTTCGCCTCATGAAAGATCCCCTGTACCACCGACTGAAGGCGGCGGTGGTCTGGCATGAGCGGTGGCAGAATAGCGATCCGGACAACGCGCCGAGGTACTCGAATCTGCGGGTCAATTCGTCAGCGGCAGCGCTAGAGGCATATCAAAAGGGGGTGGCGGACCCGTATTATCTCGGTGAGCCGCAGCTGGCGGAGACGAAGGGGCGATGAGTTAAGCGTTAGATCGAATCGGTCAAGGCATACGCGTAAGTTGAATATGGCTCGAAAGCCGAGGGTAAAAAAGATCGATGCCGCCATGATTGCGCTCCGATATGCGACGGCTCACGGCTTCTCGGCGGCAGGCGCCCCGGAAGTTAGCGCTTCACGATTGAGCGGTGAGTGGGTCGTCCTGATTCCGGACGGTAAGAGAATGGACCCTGCGGGAGTCCTGGTGATTGTCGATCAGCACACCGGTGCTGCACGCTTTTTTCCAAGTCTCTAGTGTGCTGTCACAGAAATAGGTTCGTACATGGCTTCGAGTAAGCTTTCCCATGCGCGATCGATCTTCTCCAAGATCTGCTTTGGGTCTGCGCGCCA
>FTCV01001968.1_pt1 | contig 25624 bp, 19 predicted proteins | sample 1639691 | NCBI WGS metagenome assembly FTCV01 (sample SAMEA3914864, study PRJEB12502) | metagenome | biome: forest; material: soil | place: USA | collected 2012-03-12 | depth 0.3 m
CCCACAGGTGGTGGCTCAGCCTAGGACGGGTTGCCGCCCCCGCTGCCCCAAATCGTTGGACAATGCAATCTACTCCTCAAGTCAAACACACAAGCCCAGGCAACGCCCTGGGAATGAGGATTTAGGATGCGCGAGCCCTGAAAGGGCGGTCTAGCAGCGCCGATCCATTCACGCTCTGTGCCAATTTCGGTGATTGAGCTGGCGATGACAAAGCTCGTGAGATTCCAATGGCGAAGTCGCGCTGGACCGCCGTTGGTTGGCATCGGCAAAATATGCCGCTGGAGCCGGACAGTTCTACATGGACATGCACGTCGGCGCGGGCCGGGCCGTTGAGATGAGAAACTCAATGCAATGCAGTTAGGCCGCCCTTTCAGGGCTCGCTTTCTATATTTCTCGATCCCAGGGCGATGCTCTGGGCTACGATAGGATGCCCCTTTGGGGCGGAAGAGTTCTCCTAATTGCCCATTGCGTAACGAATCTGGACTTTCATCGAACAGTGCTGCTCCGTGCGTGAAGGTCGATATTTTTAAGTGTGGATTCCGCCGATATTCCCGCTTCACCTTGCCCCTTACTTGAGCCCCACCCGACTTTCGTAACTGGGACCAAAAACATCTCGATTTTGAGCCCTGAGTGAACTGGAAACCCTGATGTATACAGGGGCCGTCATCCCAAATTGATGCCCACTTTTTACACTTGGAGCGAAGACTGGTGATTTTGAGCGCCTGTAGTGAAGACTTTTTCGCGTGATTCTTGTCTCGAGGTTCGACCGCGACGATGGCCCCAGTTGCGAAAGTCGGGCTAACGCCTGCGCTCCACCGGACATGGGCTGGCGGTTCCCTACCCCGTCGCCTGTCCGCGCTTCACGCCATTCTGGATAAACACGGCCAGCAGCGCCACATCCGCGGGGGTGATCCCGCTGATTCGCGCCGCCTGGCCGAGCGTCTCTGGGCGCACCTTTTCCAGCTTCTGCCGGGTCTCCGCGCGCAGACTATGGACCTTCGAGTAGTCGATGATCGTCGGGATCGGGCGGGACTCGCTATCCTGCAGCTTCTGCACGGCCAGCTCCTGCCGTGAGATATATCCGGCGTATTTGAAGTCGATTTCCAGCGCCTCCCAGATCTCACTCGGGAAGGCCGCCCGGGCTTCCGCCGGTAGATCCGCGTGATGATTGTCCGGACGACAAAGCCAGCGCGTAATCGGCACGCCATCCAGGCGGTGGCTTGCGGAGTACTCCCCGGCCGCCTGCAGGAGCGCGCGCTTCTGGATCACCTTCCCGTGCCGGAATTCATCCGCCAAGCCGGACTCATAGGCCTTTCCGGTGAGTCGGAGGTCGGCATTGTCGTGCCGGAGGATGAGCCGGTGCTCCGCCCGGCTCGTGAACATGCGATACGGCTCGAGCGTGCCTTTGGTCACCAGATCGTCGACCAGTACGCCGATATACGCATCGGCCCGGCTCAACACCAGCGGCGGCCGTCTCAAGACCTTCAACGCCGCGTTGGCCCCGGCGATCAGCCCCTGCGCACCGGCTTCCTCGTAACCCGAGGTGCCATTGATCTGCCCGGCGAAATAGAGATGCGGGACCCGCTTCGTCTCCAGGGTTCGATGGAGCTGGGTGGGCGGACAGTAGTCGTATTCCACGGCGTAGCCCGGCCGCATGATCTCCGCCTGCTCCAGACCCGGCACACTGCGGATGAACTCATACTGCACCTCGATCGGGAGACTCGTGGAGACCCCGTTGACGTAGTACTCCTCCGTGTGCCGGCCCTCCGGCTCCAGGAAGAGCTGGTGAGATTCCTTTTCGGCAAAGCGGACCACCTTGTCTTCGATCGAGGGACAATAGCGCGGCCCAACCCCTTCGATGCGCCCCGCATAAAGGGGCGACTTGTCGAGATTCGAGCGGATCACTTCGTGGGTGCGGGTGTTCGTGTGGGTGATCCAGCAGGGCAATTGTTCCACATGGAACATTCCGTCCTTCCAGGAGTTGAGAGTGAAGATATTGTCCCGGGCGTGATCCAGCAGCTCGGGGACGAAGGTGAAGAGCTCCGGAGGCGTATCGCCCGGCTGGGGCTGGCACTTGCTGAAATCGATGGTCTTCCCGTGCAGTCGGCACGGCGTGCCGGTCTTGAAGCGGCCCACCTCAAATCCGAGTTCCCGCAGGGAGTCACTGAGACTCGACGACGCATCCCCCATTCGTCCGCCAGCCTGATTTTGGAGCCCCACATGGAGCAGACCCCGCATAAACGTCCCCGTAGTGACCACGACCGCCTTCGTGCAGTATTGCACTCCGAGATTCGTCTGCACCGCCTCTGCGCCATTCTCGCCCACCAGGATCCGCACCGCGTTTCCCTGTTTGAGATCGAGATTCGGCTGACGCTCCAGCACGGCCTTCGCGCGGAACTGATACGCCTTCTTGTCGCACTGCGCTCGGGGCGATCGCACGCTGGGCCCCTTCCGCGCATTGAGCATTCGGAATTGAATCGACGTGGCGTCGGTATTCAGCCCCATCACGCCGCCCAGCGCATCGATCTCCCGGACCATTTGACCCTTTGCCTGGCCGCCAATTGCCGGATTGCACGACATCTGGCCCACCGAGTCCATGTTTTGGGTCAAGATCAGCGTCGTGCAACCGATCCGCGCCGCCGCGCACGCTGCTTCGATGCCGGCGTGGCCTGCCCCGATGACGATCACGTCGTAATGCTTTGGGTAGATAAACATGAAAATGTTCTACGTGGAACATTCCGCCCGTGTTTTTGGCGTGTTCCGCGCGAAGAAAGATTAAACCACCGGCTCCACTGCGACGCAATGCGGCATCCGTTTCGCAAAAAACCACCCAACCGACATGTTCCCCGTCTTCCTCTCTCGCCGTCTGGCCGATTCCAGCGGCGATGCCTACCGCGGGAAGAACGCTCCGGCTCTTCCCCCGCGCCCTCCCATCTCTTACTGCGCGATCTTCGCGCCCTGCTTCAAGGTCGCCATCATCGTCATGAATTCCGGGAATTTCTCCCCATCATAGACGGTCCGCGCCAGTTCCGCCCCAGTGTCGTCCACGAGGAGCAGCGTCGGGAAGCTGTGGACTTTGTATTCCGTGGCCAGTCGTTCGTTCGCCGCCTGCATCTCCGGCGTTTGCAGCTGGAGCTGAGGAAAGTCCACCTTCAGGAGGACGAAATTCAGCCGGGCATAACCGCCAAAGTCCGGATTTTTGAAGATCTGATGCTCCATGGTCATGCTCTTCTCGTCCCAATCCGAGCCGAGGAAGATGATGAGGATGGGCCGGCCGGCCATTTTGGCGCTCTGCGAGGCGCGAGAGAATTCAGTGGACCATGCGGCATTGCACGCCTTCGAGGTGGCAAGGCCGAATCCGGCGACGATCAGCAGCGCCAGCGTGGCGGCCAAGGCGAGTTTCCGGGTGCGAAGCTTCTGGGAGATATTTTTCATTGCTGCAAATGGGTTCTTTTGCTCTGATTTGGAGTCCTTCCCCAAGGCTAGTAGAACTCATGATTCCCTCGATCTTGCTTGTCAAGCGCCGGCTAGCCGTCGCCGTCCTTTCCTTTGTCTCCCTTCTCGCCCTCGGCGCGCCTCTTTTCGCGCAGGCGCCGGCGGCCGGCCTCACTGCCGAGGACAAAACGCGCGTCGCCCAGGCCGGCGCCTATATAGATAAGGCGCTGGCGGAAATGCAGCCCCTGCTGACGCCGGACAATGTCATCGACATTCACCCGAAGTCCGTCTCGCTTGGGCTGGCCATCAAGTTTCTCCAAACCCACGGCGGCGATCTTTTGACCCTGGCTGACGGAAAACTGGATGTTCCTAAGCAGCTTCAGGAAATCGGCCACCTCTCCGAAGCCCTCTCCAAATATTCCGACGGAGGCAATCTCCAGGAATCGGGCGACCAGGTGTACGCCATTCAAAAGGATTGGGACGCCATCAAGCAGGCCCTGCCGACCGGAACCTTCGCCGAAAAGCTGGCTCCGCCATTCTATGCCTGCATCATGCACCCACGGCAGACGAACAAGCAGGCGGGCGTCTGTCCGGTCTGCGGCATGGCGCTTGTCCCACGGCCGGCTTTCCAGGCTGCGCTCGCTGAAGCTCACGGACCCGCCATCTTTGCCCAGGTGAAAACCGACGCTCCGATGGAAGTCGGCCACGAAGTCCACGCTGTCCTTTCGCTGCGCACTCCGGAAGGCAAGCCGGTAAAGGTCAATGATCTTACCGTCGCGCATACCCAGCCGATTCATCTCCTCATCATTGATCAAAGTCTCAGCGACTATCATCACGAGCACCCGAAGCCACTGGATACTCCCGGCGATTACGCCTTCAGCTTTACTCCGGCCAAGCCGGGAGCCTATCGCGTCTTCGCCGATATCGTGCCGGCGGAAACCGGATTGCAGGAATATGCGCAATCCGACATCATGGGCAGCGGGCAGGGAGAACCCATCGGCGACCACAAACGGATCTTGGAAACTGTCGTTGACGGGCTGCGCTATAAGTTGAGTTTCGATCGCGATCACCTCGTCGAAGGCGAACCCGCGACGGGCATGCTCGACATCACCGATGCCGCAACCGGCGCGCCGTTCACGAAACTCGAGCCCGTCATGGCAACGTTTGGCCATTTCGTTGGCTTCCACGAAGATCACGTGGGAATACTGCACATTCATCCCAAGGGACCCGATCCAGTTCCGCAAGGGACCTTTGGCGGTCCGCGCCTCGAATTTCAATTCACGCCGACAAAGGCTGGTTTCTTCCGTTTCTACACCCAGGTGCAGGTCAATGGCGTGAGCAAATTCCCAATGTTCGCGCTGACTTTTGAGAAACAAGCTGAACCGGTGGTGGCAGAGAAGGGGACCGCAGCGAAGTAGGTTACGCGCGTTCGTTGGCGGCGATTCGGTAGAAAAGGGGAGTTTCGAGCTTCCGCAGCGCCCTAGTGCACACATTTGCCATCGGCTGCCTCAGATTCGGTCTACGGCGCGCGTATACCCATGGAGACGCGTGAATATTATTTATATCAGTGTATATTTAATCATATAAATATAAAGCCGATTTATGACGTTGAAGCGCAAATTGCCCACCGCCATTCTCGCCCTTCTGGGATACGCACTCTTCGTTTGGGCCGGCTCCGCCGCACCTCCGGCAGAATCGGGTCCTTATGTAGTCGTTGCGTCCTATCCAAATACTCCGGATTTTGCTAAAGTCGGCGACCGCATTCAGAAGATCTTGGTCGCTCACAAAATCGATGTGGGATTTCCCGCCTCTGCGGGAGTCAGCGTAGACGTCCCCGCCAGCAAAGCGAACGAAGCACTCGTGCTGCTAGCTAGAGCAATGAAGGCCGAAAATCTCCCGATCAGGCTGACAAAGCTCAACGACAAAGGTGATCGATACGTCGAGGTCTCTCCGGAAAGCGTGCTGAAAGAGACAACCGCCCGCAAATTAATTAATCCATCGGCGCACACCCTCCTGGCCCGACGGAGGCGCTGACGTGAATTCCACCCGATAGAGGCAGCCCGTCGCAACGCCTTGGATACGAGGCACATTTCCGTTTGCAGGAAGGATCACCGCTTGAAAGCGACGGCCTGGAAGAATCGGTTGATCCTCCGCCATTGCCGCGATTGCGTTTAAGCATCCCAGAATGGCGGCAAACCCCAGTGCAATAGCCCTGCGTTTCGGAACGGCAAAAGTCATTCGCCAATGAAAGCCATAATCCCCGCACCGAAATATACGGATATCTCCCAAGACTCTACGTCCAATCCGCCGTGCCAAGTTCCTCTGTACAACTTGTGAACAAGTGCCGATCCCGGCAAATAATCCGGGCTAAACCGGACTTCCTCCAGGTCGCCGGGCGCCGCCTCGCGTATTATTCCCAGGCTTCGATTCGTGTTCCGCTGGCTCTGGGCCTTGGTTCCACGGCTATTGGCTGAGTTGTTCGCAGACTGATGATGAAGGATTGGGTTCTTTAAAAATTAGCCTCTTCATCATAGAGATGTGAACAACCCTGCGTTTCGACGCGCCGCCTCCCGATAAAAAGGCGGCGCGAATTTTGAGCGGACGGCCCTACTTCGCCAGCACCCAAGCCACTGCATTGCGCAGCAGGGCCTTGTAGGCGTCGAGATCGTGCACACGGTTGTCGTGGCCGAGGGCGATGCTCACGATGCGCGCTTTGGGATGCTTCACGACCCACACGCTCGGGTAGGTCTTGCCAGTGCCCGGGGAGGGCTGTGTCTCGGCCAGGACCTCGATCGGCGTGCCGGCTGGATCGACTTCGGTGTGGTACAGCTCGTCCGTCACCTTAAAGCTCGCTGGGACCCCCTGCGTGATCGGGTGCGTGGGATTGACAACCTTCACTTCAAATTCGCCTAGGGCGTCATGGCCGCGGGAGCCGCCGCCGACGATCTCCTTGTTCCACTGCGGGAAGTTGCCCCAGTTGTACCAGACGCCGGGGTGCAGCAGGACCAGGGGCTTGCCGGCATCGACCCAATCCGTCAATGCCTTGGCCGTAGCGCTAGCGATGGGTTGGTTGGCGCTCCAGACGAGCACGTCGACATCGGGGAAGACCTCAGGCGTGCCGTTGGCGTTTTCCGTAAAGTCCACCCAGCCGACATTGCCGGCGAGGGTCGCCTTATCGGCTTCGCCAAAGAATTTCGCGAAATTGTGCGAGGAACCGCCGCCCACGAGGAGTACGCGCGGGTGCTTGGCATCAGCGGGCGGCTTCGGGACTGGTGCGCTGAAGGCAGGATTGTCGGCCGCGAAGACTGGAAGGGCAGCCAGGGCGCAGAAGGCGGAGAGGAGGAAATGACGCATGGGAAAAAGAAACAGCTGAGGCGCCGCTTTCGCGACACGCCTGAAGCCAGAGGTAGGCCTCCGAGCCCCTGGGGTCAAGAACGTGTGAATAACTTGCGAGTAAGGCGCCTGTATCCCTGTCAAAAACCCAACGTTTCTCCTCATGTTACGACGCGTGACAGTCCAAATCGGACCGCCGAATTTCTCCTGAATCCGCTGCGAATAAGTTCCGGCTTCTTCCAATAACCCGGGAAGAACTCGACTGTCTGGCGCCGCCTGGGAGGAACTTCCAAGACTATTCCCAACCGCCATTTTCTGCTCCACAGGCATGAATGCAGGGTTCCACGGCGTTTCCGAAAGTTGTTCGCAGACTTATGATGAAGGAGGAATGTCTGCCAGATTTTCTTCAATCATCTACAGCGTGTGAACAAAGTCGGGCTGAACGCGGAAATCGCCTCGAAACGGGCATGTGGAAAACCCCGTCGCGTCCAGCCCTGGTCAAACGCCGCCTTAGTGGGCCATCTGTCGCTCAGGGAGCTTGGCAAAGGGGTGCTGATCCCGTCGGCCGTGCACGAGGCTTGCGGTCCACTCCGCCAACCGCTGGCCCAGGAGGCGGCAGGCCGCCGCGTCCTGTTCGCTACGGGGTTCCTTGGCCACGACCGCGCCATAGTGCAGGGTGTGCCCCTTGGCCACGTAATCGGTCACGCCGAAGACGAGAAAGCCGAAATTCATCAGCACCGTGAGAATGGATTGGCAGGCCAGCTCCATTCCGCCGCCCCAGCCGCCAGCCGAACTGAAGGCGCAGGCGATCTTGCCATCGATCTTCATCCACTCGGATCCCATGGTCTCGTCCCAGAAGCGCTTCATCTTCCAGGAAAGCACGCCCATATTCGTCGGACTGCCCACGGCGAGTCCGTCACACCAGACGACATCGGCGGCGGTGGCTTCTTCAACGGAGCGCAGACGGATCTCCGTCTCCGGAATGCGGGCGGCGCCTTCGGCGACGAGAGTGGCCATCTTGGCCACGTTGCTGGTCTTGGAATCGAAAAGGACGAGGATTTTGTTCATTGTGTCGTAGGTGAATTCGCAGGCGGGATGATGCGCGAGTTTGAGAGGTGGGAGAAGCGGGAAGGGGACGTTTGGCGCTGCTTTCCGTCATGGGAAGAATGGGAAGCATAGGAGGAATGGGGCGCGCCGTTGGCTCAGCGGGAGGTGGTCGAAAACCGCTTGCCTCGCTGCCGTCTTCGCCTACCAGTCTCCCTGTGGCCGCCCCCGTATTCGCGAGTTGGACCCAGCCCGGCCGGGTTGTAGTTTTTGCCGTCATTTGGTCTGCGATCGCCTTTCTCGGCAGCGCTCACGATCTGCGGAACCTCTGGCAGGGCTGGCGGTCTAAATCTTATGCCGAGACCACCGGGACCATACGCAGCAGTAAACTGGAGTATGCCGGCAGCGCCGAAAGCTTTGAACCGAAAGTTTCGTACGAATACACGGCGCAACGGCGAGAATACCTGGGAGATAGGGTTCGCTTCGAACCGAGCTGGAATTTTGATTCGGGCCAGCTTTTGATCGACCGCTATCGGCCTGGCTTACAAGTGCCGGTCTATTTCGATCCGTCGAATCCATCGGATGCGATGCTGGAAAGAGGCATCTCGGGTTCACTCCTTTTTCCTCTGTTCTTTTGGACTCCCTTCTATGGCGTGGCGATTGTACTTTGGCAGACGGTATATCTGTATGAGAGGGACGCCCGACGAAAACCGCCTGCGGGCGGTGTGCACGTTTTCGAAACGCAGGATCTCACTCGAGTGCGCCTCGTTCCGGGTATGCCCGGCGTTGGTCCATTAGCAATAGCCATGGCAGGATCATTTATTGCGATGTTCGTGGTTGGTGGGACGACCCCTTCCGTGTCATTGGTGGCCCGGAGTTGGGCAATCATTCTCGCCCTTGCGTTTGCTTTCTCGATCAATCTGAATTTCCGGATCCTCTCCGGTCGCTACGACTTGATCATCGACTCCGCCGCGGCTTTGCTCATTCTACTACCCAAGCTGTTCCACAAGGAAGGGAAACGCATTTCATTTACGGAATTGGACGCTGTCCTTGTCCTACGCATTGAATCTTCCAGTGAGGATGCGAGTTGTCCCCGCTGGGTTTCGGCCTTACAACTGAAAGACAGCGGCAAGCCGGTTCGCCTTATTGAGTTGCTCAGCCGCGAAAGGACGGAATCCTTCGCAGAGTGGCTTGCAAAGAAGTCCGGTGTTCCGCTGGCGTTTCGAGAGGAGATCTAGCGCGCGTTGATTGAAGCTTGCTGCACGAAGAGTTTCCATTTTCCGTCGCCGCGGAGAACAATGTTTACATGAGTCCCAAATCGCGCCTGTTCTTCAAAATCCTGGCGATCCTCTGGACGGCGCTCATCCTCGTGTTTGTCTACTCCCTGGCGCGTCGGGTGATCGCCGGCAGCCAATCGTATTCCTATGCGGAGACCTCGGGCGTCATTACGAGCAGCGCCATGGAGGAGCATGGTGCTTCGGAAGAAACGACCTACACCGCGCAGATCATGTATAGTTACACGGTGTCGGGGCAAAATTTCGCCGGGATCCGCATCAGTGACGGGCCCATGTCCGGCACGCGCCGCCAGACGCAGCCCATCGTGGACCGCTATCCTGCAGGAGCGACGGTAAAGGTCTACTACGATCCAGCGAACCCTTCGGAAGCCGTGCTGGAGAAGGGGATCTCGGGACACACGTTCTATATCACGATTGTCTTCATGCCTTTTCTCGCCGCGTTCAGCGGGCTCTGGCGACTCGTTCGCGCGCAGTCACGCGATGCGAGCGGCACGGCGCGGGCTGGCGGGGCGTGGGTCATCGAGGAGGAATTGCGGACCCGGGTGAGACTTCCGTTTCTTTCCCCCTCCGCAGTCGCGCTGTTCGGTGTCGGCGTCAGCTCTTTTATCGCGATCTTCGTCGTGATCTATACAGCCGGCCAAAGTCCATCGCCGACATTCGTCGGGTGCGTGTGGCTGGTGATCCTGGCCATCACAGCAGCGCTCTACTTCCCGTATTCCCGAAAGGTCGAGTCCGGCAAATACGATTTGATCCTGGATTTCGCGGGTTCATCCGTATTGTTCCCGCAAACCTTGGGACGCAAGGAGGAAAAGCGGGTCCCGCTAATGGATGTCGAATCGGTGAATGTCGAGACAGTCGAGCGTCGTAGCGACAACGCGACGACCTATGTCTGGGCGCCGGCCTTGCAGTTGAAAAGTCGGGGCAAGCCCGAGCGTCTCATCGAATGGGGCAATCGGCAAAAGGCGGAAGCCTTTGCGGCGTGGCTCGGGGAGAAACTGGGTGCGCCGGTGGTTTTGCCGAAAGCTTAGTCAGCAGGCAAGGCTAATGCAATCCATCGACTGACTGAATAGGACTCATCCATCTCTGCTCGAACTATGCCTGTACGTCTATTCGCTATCTTTTGGTCCGCGTGCACCCTCATCGGAGTCTTTTTTGGAGCAAAATCCTTTATCGGCGGATTGCAAACTTACTCGTTTAGCGAGACCACCGGAATCGTGACTAACAGCACATTGAAAGTAGACCGGGATTCCGATGGGGCCACCTACCGGGCGGAGGTGATGTACAAATACACCGTGCAAGGTCAGCACTTTACTGGAGATCGGTTGCGGTATGGCGCGATGGGCACTTCCGATCAAAAATTTACGCAGGGGCTGGTGAGTCGATATAAAAAGAATGCGAAGGTTTCGGTGTACTACGATCCGTCCCGCCCCTCGGAAGCCGTCCTGGAGAAAGGCGTCTCGCGGCAATTGCCATACCTGACGATCTTCTTCACGCCTTTCGTGACCATCATGATTGGGCTCTGGTTATTTGTCGCCCGCGGCGCAAAGGCGGCGCCGGGAGGTGTGGAAGTGATCGAGGATCAACTGACGACACGGGCTCGACTTAGCCATCTGCCTCCGCATTCCGTAGGACTCATTGCCTTGTGTGCGGCTACTTTCATCGCAACGTTTGCCGTAGCTTTGACCGCGGGAGTGAACGCAGCTCCCGAACTCGTGGCCGCCGTTTGGCTGCTCATTCTGTCGATCGTTTTCGGCTTCTATTTCTGGCATCGGAAGAAAATAGCGTCCGGCAGATACGACCTGGTCCTGGACTACGCGGGGTCTATCTTGACCCTCCCGCGAATGATGGGACGGAAGGAAGAAATTCGGATCCCGCTGCGTTCCATCGAAGCTGTAAGCGTCGAAAAGATCGAACGCTCGAACGACGGCTCGGTCATCCATCGATGGATTCCCACATTTCTGCTAAAAGACGGGGAGGCGCCGCAACGGTTGAACGAGTGGCCCGACCGCGACAATGCTGAATCGTTCGCCAAATGGCTCGGGGAGAAACTTGGTGCGCCGGTGGTGTTGCCAACGAGCTCCACCTAGCTAGCTAATAATCCGTGTCTATGTCTCCGCGACTGCTTCCTTTTATCGGAATCTTCGCCCTTTTTTGGACCGGATGTACGCTCTATTTCGTCCAGATGATCTGCACAGGCCTCCTGGACGGTTTGCAAACTTACGCATACAGCGAGACCCCGGGAATCGTCAGCAGCAGCGCCTTGGAGGCGCACGGCGATACACACTCGGCGGAGGTGAAGTACGAATATACGGTGCAGGGTCGCCGCTTTACTGGAACTCGGATCCGCTATGGCACGATGGCTGTCCATGATAGAGCCTTCATGCAGGGACTGTCCGATCGGTTTAAAAAGAACGCCCCGATCTCTGTATATTACGCTCGATCCAACCCCGCTGAAGCCGTGCTGGAAAAGGGCGTTGAAGGGTCAGCGCTTTTCCTTCCGATCATCGCAACGCCTTTTGTCGCTCTAACGGTCGGACTCTGGCTGTTCGTCGCCTTGGGCATTAAGAATCTGCAAAAGGACCGGCCGGCGGGAGGCGCCAAGGTGATCGAGAATGAAACGATGACGATAGCTCGCCTGAACCGCTTTCCCGCATGCTTCATGGCGCTCCGTGCCTTGGGTGTGTCTTCTTTCGTCGTAGCGTATGCGATTGGCTCCGTTGCGGGAATGAATCCTCCCTCCACGCTGGTCGTGTCCGCTTGGCTGCTGATCCTGTCGATCGTTTTGGGTTCCTATTTCTGGCAGCGGAAGCTGATCCTGTCGGGCAGATACGATGTGGCGCTGGATTGCGCGGGGGCAACCTTGACCCTCCCCAAAACGTTGGGACGAAAAGAGGTCGTGCGGATTCCGCTGGACTCCATCGAAGCCGTTCGTGTCGAAATGATCGACCGCACTCCTGAGGACGACGCCTCATTCACGGTGAACTATGTGTGGGTTCCCACCTTGCAATTGAAAGATGGGGAGGAGCCAAAGCAAGTGAGCGATTGGCGTGAACGCGACAGAGCCATATCGTTCGCCAAATGGCTGGGTGGCAAATTGGGGAAGCCGGTTATTTGTCTCCCCGCAGACTACGTCGCATGACTTCTGGCGTGACACCGCGCAGCCGCTCGGGATCATGCCCTAATGTCGATCCACTTGAACCCCGCCGACTCCAAGCCGGCTCAATCCTCGCTGCATCATGCGCGTTAGAATTCTTGGCTCCGCGGCGGGCGGCGGATTGCCGCAGTGGAATTGCTCCTGCCGCCAGTGTTCGGAAGCCCGCGGCGGCCTGATCCCGAGCCGCACCCAGTCGTCCATCGCGATCAGCGCGGATGGCGCGGAGTGGTTCCTCATCAATGCATCGCCGGATCTCCGCGCGCAGATCGAGGCCTTTCCGCCGCTGCAGCCGCGCCAGGGGCATCTGCGTTCCACGGGCATCGAGGCTGTGATGATCACCGGGGCGGATCTCGACCACGTCATCGGGCTGCTGCTCGTGCGCGAAGGCGAACGGCTGCCGGTCTACGCCTCGCCGGGAATTCGCGACAATATCGTCAATGGCCTCGGCTTTGAGCGACTGCTTGCCAATTTTTGCGGCATCGAGTGGCGTCCCTGGCCCGACGAACCGACCCAGCTCCTGAATCGCGAGGGCCAGCCGGTCGCGCTCACCGTCCAGGCCATTCCACTGGGCGGACCCGCACCGCGCTATGCCACCGGCGAGTCTACCGAACCGCAACACGCCGCGCTGGAATTCATCGACCAGGTTACTGGCGGCCGGGCGCTAATCGTGCCCGGGGCGGCCGAAATCACGCCGGCTCTGGCTGCCGCCATGGACCGGGCGGATGCCATTCTTTTCGACGGCACCTTCTGGACGGAAGACGAGATGCTCGATGCCGGTCTTTCCAAATTGCGCGCTTCGGATATGGGGCACCTACCCGTCTCCACCGGCAGCCTCGAGCCTATGCGCCGGGCCAAGGCGCATCACAAGGCCTACTTCCATATCAATAATAGCAACCCCATGTTGCTCGCGGAATCTGAGGAACGCAAAACGGTCATTCGCGCCGGCATTCATGTCGGCGAAGACGGCTTGGAATTCAAAATCTAGCGCGACGTGTAGCGCTTTGCTCAGCGCGCGCAATTTTCCGCAGTGTTTTGACGTGGATCGGCTGAGCCAAAGCCGGCGCCGCCTCGGACTGATGTCATACCCTGTGCAATGGCATAGGCGCTGCTAGAGGCAGCGACGCGTTAACTGCCGCCGTCCAACCCTTTGCAATTCCCTACATGAAGAAAATCGAAGCGATCATCAAACCGTTCAAATTGGAAGAGGTCAAAGACGCCCTGGCCGACATGGGTGTCGAAGGTATGACCGTAACGGAGGTGAAAGGCTTCGGCCGCCAGAAGGGCCACACGGAAATCTATCGCGGCAGCGAATACACCGTGGACTTTCTCCCGAAAGTAAAGGTCGAGGTGGTGGTCAGCGATGAAGTCTACGAGCAAGCCGTCTCGACGATCGTCTCCGCGGCGAAGACGGGAAAAATCGGCGATGGAAAAGTGTTTGTTTCGTCGGTCCACCACGCCGTGCGCATCCGCACGGAAGAGACGGGCGATAAGGCGGTATAACTTACACCCGGCCGATCCAGCGTCGGCGAACGCGGCGCCCGGGGAATCTCAGGGTTTTAGCGACGCGAGCACGCTGGAGATTTGTTCCGGCGTGGAATTGAGCAGCGTGATGCGATTGCCATGCGCGTCTTCGATAACCACGTCGAGTTGATGCGCTTCGGGGGATTTCTTTACGCGGTCCCGCCATTCCACAATCAATCCGACGAGGGACGCGAGATCGGCCCCAAAGCCAACAATCGCGGCGATGGCGGCGAGGATTGAGGAATCCGCGTTTTGGGCGCCGACGGGCGGTTCGACGCGCCCTTGTATGCCGGGAATGGCGAGGAATTCCGCCAGGACGTGGTGTGCGTTTGGGCCTTCAACAGAGATCTTCAGGGGTCCACTCATACACCGCCGTTTTTGCTCCGGCCTGAAAAGGAAGGCAAGTGCAGAACCTCCAGACGCAAGACGCCCGCTCGTTTCCGAGCGGGCGTTAAAATCGCGGCGTTCTGTAATTAACTAACTAGGCCAAAACCACGAAGGCCACAGGACTCTTCGCGCTTTTCCCTTCTTTCCTTAATTCTGGAACCACTCCGTGTGGAAGAACTCGCCCGAAGGCTTGTCCACCCGCTCGTAGGTGTGCGCGCCGAAGTAGTCGCGCTGGGCCTGGAGCAGATTCGCCGGCAGGCTGGCCGTGCGATAGCTGTCGAAGTAGCTGAGCGCGGCGGAGAAGGCTGGCGTAGCCACGCCGTACTCGATCGCCGTGCGCACGGCCGTGCGCCAATTCTTCTGGGTGCTGACGATGATGTCGCGGAAGTACGGGTCGAGGATGAGATTCTTCAGTTCCGGGTTGCGGCGATAGGCTTCGGTGATGCGGTTCAGGAAGGCGGCGCGAATGATGCAGCCCGCGCGCCAGATCGCCGAGATGTCGCCGAAATTGAGGCTCCAGTTGTAGAGCGCGGAAGCGCGGCCCAGCTGCACGAAGCCCTGCGCGTAAGAAATGATCTTGCTCGCGTAGAGTGCATCGCGCACCGAGTCGATGAGGGCCTGGCGATCGCCGGTGAAGGTGGGCGTCTCCGGCCCGGGCAGCTCGGCGCTGGCGGCGACGCGCTCTTCCTTGAGCGAAGAAAGGATGCGGGCTTCCACAGCGGAGCCGATGACGCTCAGCGGCACGCCCATTTCCACGGCATGGCCGACAGTCCACTTGCCCGTGCCTTTCTGGCCGGCGCGATCGAGGATCACGTCGACGAGCGCCTTGCCCGTCTCCGGATCCTTCTTCGCGAAAATCTTCGAAGTGATATCGATGAGGAAGGAATCGAGCACGCCGTGGTTCCAGCTCGTGAAGATCTGGGCGAGCTCTTCAGCGGTCGGCTTGATCGTGGCGCGAAGGATCGCGTAGGCCTCGCAGATGAGCTGCATGTCGCCGTACTCGATGCCGTTGTGCACCATCTTGACGTAGTGCCCGGCGCCGTCCGGTCCCATGTGGCGGCAGCAGGGCTCGCCCTCGGCGACCGCGGCGATCTTAGTATAAATGGGAGCAATGGATTTCCAGCCTTCCGCCGAGCCGCCCGGCATGATGGACGGCCCCTTGAGCGCGCCCTCTTCACCGCCGGAAACGCCGACGCCAAAGAAGTGGATGCCGACTTCCTTCAGCGCCTTTTCGCGGCGCTGCGTATCGGTCCAGAGCGAATTGCCGCCGTCGATGATAATGTCGCCGGGCTCGAGCAGCGGGATGAGCTGCTGGATGACGGCATCGACCGGGGCGCCGGCCTTGACCATGATCTGGGCTTTGCGCGGACGCGCCAGCGCGCCGACGAATTCTTCCAGGGTCTTCGTGGGGATGATGTTCTTCCCTTTGGCGCGGTTTTCCGCGAATTTCTCGGTGACCGCAGTGGTGCGGTTATAGACGGCAACGGTGAAGCCTTTGCTCTCCATGTTGAGAACGAGGTTTTCACCCATCACAGCGAGGCCAATGAGGCCGATATCAGCGGAAGCGGTCATTTTTGCGTGGGAAAGGATTTAAGATTTGAGAAGAGTGCGAGGGTATCGGCAAATAGGCGGCGATGGCAACGGGCTTTTCACAATCATCCACTCCCCTGCACCCCCGCGGGAAGGGAACCTTTTGCCCAGAGACTGGAGCCGACGCCCGATGCGGGCCGGCCGACACCAAACCCTCTCTCCGCGCTTGAACCTGCCCAACCAGCTGACGGTCGCGCGGTTTTTCCTGACGATGCTCTTCGTCCTGGCCCTCTCGGTGCAGTGGCCTTTTGCCAATACTGCGGGCCTCATCCTCTTCGTGGTGGCGGGGATCACGGACTACGCAGATGGAGAGATCGCGCGCCGCCGCAAATTGGAGACCGATTTCGGCCGGCTCATGGATCCGTTGGTGGACAAGATCATGATGGCCGCCGCCTTCATCTGCCTCGTGGAGGTCCGCGCTCTGCAGGCCTGGATGGTTGTGGTCATCATCTCCCGCGAATTCCTCATCACCGGCCTGCGCCTCCTCGCAGCCAGCAAGGGCTTGGTGCTGCCTGCCGAGCGCATGGGCAAGCACAAGACGATTTGGCAGATCGTAACCGTGATTTTTTTCCTGCTGCTGCTTTCGATCAAGGAACTCGCCGGCATCAGCAACAGCGCGAAATGGTGGTGGGTGATCTGGACTTACGGTGGCGCGGCGCTGATCGCCTTCGCGCTCGGACTTACGTTGTACTCCGGTCTGGGTTATCTGTGGAAGAATCGGGCGCTGATCACGAGGGCGGGACTATGAGCTTGTCTCCTTAGATTTGGGAATTTGGGAAAAGCCATCTTGGCGAGGCAGAGCTTCGTGGACCTTAAATGATAATGAGTTGAAGGACGCCGGGGTGCGCCGATGGTAGCGGCCCAATGGCGGACTCCACGCTCCTTTCTGAACCAAGACTCGGGACAAACGTCGCCCCTGTCGCCCAAGCGCCGGCTCGGCGGATGGGCGCCGCCGTGCTGGTCGCGCTGGTGATCGTGGTCGCGGTGACCAGCGCCGTCGCCTGGTGGCAGCGGTCGAGCGCCTTCGAGAGCACGGACGACGCCTTCATTGATGGCCCCATCATTCCGATTTCGTCCAAGGTCTCCGGAAAAATCGGCCAGGTTTTCGTGCACGAGAACCAACAGGTGAAGGAGAACGATCTGCTCGTGAAGCTCGATCCCCGGGACTACGAGGCGGCGGTGCAGCAGCGGCAGGCGGCGCTGGAGGTGGCGCAGGCGCGAGAGACCAGCGCGAAGTCGAGCGTCGATGCCGCAAAGCTGCACATCAATACGCTACGCATGGTCGGCGAGTCCGTGCGCGCCAGCGTGGCGGCCGCGCGTTCCCAGGCGACGATGAGCGAGCAGGACCATGCGCGCAATGAGACGCTGTTGAAAAAAGGCGCTCTGGCCTTGCAGGATCTCCAGCATTCCACTGCGGCAAACCTCTCCGACACGGCCAAGCTGGAGTCCACGAAGAAAGAAGCCGAAGCCGCGAATGCCTATCTCGACGAAGCCACGGCTCAGGAGGCTTCCTCCGAAGCGCAACTCATCGCGGCCGAAGCCAGTGTGCGCGCGGCGCAGGCGGATCTGGATACGGCCAAGCTGCAGCTTTCCTACACCGAAGTCCGCGCGCCGATGGATGGCCGCGTGACGAAAAAAGCCGTGGAGCCCGGCGCCTATACCCAGATCGCACAGACGCTTTTCTCGCTCGTGCCGCAAGACGTCTGGGTGACGGCAAATTTCAAGGAAACCCAGCTCAAGGACATGCAACCCAACCAACCGGTGGAGATCGAGGTCGACGCCTTTGAGCGCACGTTGAAAGGCCATGTTGACAGCGTCATGGCGGGCAGCGGCGCGCGCTTTTCCCTGCTGCCGCCGGAAAATGCCACGGGCAATTTTGTGAAAGTCGTGCAGCGCGTGCCGGTGAAGATCCTCTTCGACCAGAAGCCGCCGTTTCTGCTCGGGCCCGGCATGTCCGTGACGCCGACGGTGCGTGTGCGCGGCACAGAGGGAGCGTGGGTCTGGATCGTCGGCGCGGCGGCAGTTTCCAGTTTGCTGGCATTTGTCTTCGTGGGGCGCGCGATGCGCGCTTAACAATGGCCGACGGCAAATCACACATCGACTGGACGCCGCGGCACAGCCCTTGGCTGATCGCGATGTCAGTCATGCTGGCGACTTTCATGGAGGTGCTGGATACCTCCGTGGCCAATGTATCGTTGCCCCACATCGCCGGGAATCTCTCGGCTACGACGGATGAATCGACCTGGGTTTTGACAAGTTATCTCGTGGCTAACGCGATCGTGTTGCCGGCGACGAATTGGCTGGGCAGCCTTTTTGGGCGGAAGAATTTTCTCATCACCTGCATCATCCTCTTCACCCTGGCGTCGGCGTTGTGCGGCGCGGCGCCGAGCCTGGCGTTCCTGGTCTTTGCGCGGGTGTTGCAGGGCGCTGCAGGCGGGGCGCTGCAACCTATTTCCCAGGCCATACTCATGGAAAGCTTTCCGCCGGAGAAGCGGGGGCGCGCCACGGCGGTCTTTGCCATGGGCGTAGTCGTGGCCCCAGTCATCGGGCCGACGCTGGGCGGGTGGATCACCGATAACTTTTCCTGGCGCTGGATCTTTTATATCAACCTGCCCTTCGGCGCGCTGGCGGTGATGATGGTGCGGACCTTCATCGAGGATCCGCCCTTTCTCACTCGGACGACGCTGCGGAGCTTTGACGGCGTGGGCTTTGGCCTCATGGCGACCTGGCTCGGAGCGATGCAGTATGTTTTGGATAAAGGACAAAACGACGACTGGATGGCCTCGACGCCGATCCGCTGGTCCGTGGCCATTGCGGTGGTGACCTTCATTGCGTTCATCGCATGGGAACTCACGGTGGACCGGCCCATCGTGGATCTGCGCATCCTGAAAAATCGCAATTTCGCCGTGGGTGTGGGCCTCATCTGTCTGCTCGGCGCAGTGCTCTATGCCACCACGGCGGTTATGCCGCTCTTCATGCAGACCTTGCTCGGGTATCCGGCGCTGCAGGCCGGGCTGGCCATGAGCCCGCGCGGAGTGGCCGCCTTTGCCGCCACGATGCTCGTCGGCCGCCTCGTGGGCAAGGTGGCCAATCGCACCCTCATCGTCGTGGGCTTCTCGTTGCTGGCGATTTCCTCGGCCATGCTGGCCGGCCTGGATTTGCAGATCGCGCCCCGGGACATCATCTGGCCTAGCATCGTCAACGGCATCGCTATCTCCTTCATTTTTGTGCCGCTTACGGCGTCGACCATGGGCACACTCCCGCGGGCGCAATTGGGCAACGCCAGCGGCATCTACAATCTCGTGCGGAATCTCGGCGGCTCCGTGGGCATCGCCGGCATCACCACACTGCTCGCCCGTTCGGCGCAGATCAACCAAGCCACGCTCGTGGGCCATCTCACGCCGGGCGATGCAATGTTTCAACAGCGCCTTCGGCTCATCCAGGGGGCGTTTTTAGCGAAACATGGAGATCCGGTTTTGGCGATGAAACAGGCGGAAGCGGCCGTGGCCGCAGTGCTCGATCAGCAAGCCAATGCCTTGGCCTACGTACAGAATTTCCGGCTTTTCGTGATCGTTTGTCTCGGGTGCATCCCGCTCGTCTTTTTGTTAAAAAAGGTGAGCCCGGCGAAGGCGCCGGCGGCGGCTGCTCATTGAGGCCTTGTCTGATCGGCGCGCATCATGTTCGTGTTGAGCGCCTTATGCTCCAGCCCCCCTGCCGGGGTGCGATCGACGTAATGACAATTCCGGGGATGTTATCCACGGCTACTTTACGGCAGCCCTCCGGGCTGCGGCCTGTTCACGGAAGCGTTAACAAGTTGTATTTCGTGAACAGCGCCGCCCAATTCGGCGTTTGATGGCACGCCTGAGAGAGTTTTGCCGCTTGGATAAATTTCCAGGTGAACTTGAGTTCGACCGGGTCATGATAGTTGCAATGATCGACGACCGGTCCCCATCGCCTTTCGCCAACCCTCTCTACCAGTGCATGTTTCCCGCGCTGGCCGGCGCGCTTTTCCTGGCCTCGGCCCAGGCCGAAGACGCCATCGGCTTCAATCGGCAGATCCGGCCGCTCTTATCGGCCTGCTTTTCCTGCCACGGGCCGGACGAAAAGCATCGCGAGGCTTCCATGCGGCTGGATGTGCGGGATGGCGCGCTGGCGGAACACGATGGCGTGCGGGCGATTGTGCCGGGACACCCGGAAGACAGCGAGCTCCTGGAGCGCGTTTCGTCGCACGATCCGGATGAAATGATGCCGCCGCCCAAAAGCAAGAAACCGCCGCTGGCTCCGGAAGATATCGCCACGCTGCGCAAATGGATTGCGCAGGGCGCGCCGTATCAAAATCACTGGGCCTTCATCCCGCTGGCCGACGAGCCGCCGCCACCGGTGAGGAACTCCGCCTGGCCGCTGAATCCCATCGATCAATTCATCCTGGCCCGGTTGGAAAGCGAAGGCCTGACGCCATCTCCGGAGGCCGACCGCCGCACGCTCATCCGCCGCGTTTCGCTCGATCTCATCGGCCTTCTGCCCGCGCCGGAGGAGACGGAGGCTTTTGTTGCCGATCTGGCGCCGAATGCCTACGAGCGCCTGGTGGACCGGCTCCTGGCGAATCCGCACTATGGGGAGCGTTGGGGCCGGCACTGGCTCGACCAGGCGCGCTATGCGGACTCGAATGGCTACACCATCGATAGCGAGCGCGAGATGTGGCCCTACCGGGACTGGGTGATCAAGGCGCTGAACGACGACCTGCCGTTTGATCGCTTTACGATCGAGCAGCTCGCCGGCGATCTCCTGCCGCACCCGACGAAGAGCCAGCTCATCGCCACGGCGTTTCATCGCAATACGATGATCAATGAGGAAGGCGGGGCGAAGCCCGAGCAATTCCGCGTGGAATCCGTCATCGATCGTGTGAATACCACGGGCTCCGTGTGGCTGGGGCTCACGGTGGGCTGCGCGCAGTGCCATTCGCATAAGTTCGACCCGATCCCGCATCGCGAATATTACCAGATGCTGGCCTTTTTTAACGAAGGCGAGGACGTGAATAACAAAGGCGCGACGGTGAAGGTCGCCCCTGGCGAAATCTTTGGCGAAGCCCCGCCTGCGGAAACACAAGCCCGATCAAAGGCGGACCCTTCGGCGGCAGCCCAGGCGGAGTGGGAAAAGCGTGAACTGGCTCGGCTGGCGGAGACGCCGTCCGCCGCCGTGAAATGGACGCCGGCGCACTATCTGGAATACGATACCGCAAGCGGCGCCGGCTTCCAGCTCCTGACGGATAACTCGCTGCTGGCCGATGGCCGCGGAGCTTTCAATGACACTTACCGCATCAAGACGGCAGCCAATGCGACAACTGTCGCTGCCGTGCGCTTGCGGGTGCTCGCGGACGACTCGCTGCCGCATCACGGCCCGGGGATGGCGGCGAACGGAAATTTCGTGCTTACGCAATTCGAGCTCACCGCCGGAGGCCAACCCGCAGCAGTGACGCGCGCCTTTGCGGATCATGAGCAGCCGGGCTATCCAGCCTCAGCGGCGATCGATGGCGATCCCGGGACGGGCTGGGCGATCAATGTGGGCAAGGGGTCGACGGTGAAAATGAATTCCGATCACGAGATCGTTTTCATTCTGGAAAAGCCGCTGGAGCCGGGCGCCGAGCCGCTGGAGATCAAGCTCCGCCACGACAAGAATCAAAACTATCTTATCGGACGCTTCAGCCTGGAGTTTGCCGCGACGGCGCCGGCGGCCGCCGGAGCGCAGGCGGAGCAATTTGCCGCGGCCTTGCAGACGCCGCCAGAAGAGCGCACGCCGGAACAAGCTAAACTGGTGCGGGAAGCCTACCTCAGCGCCACGCCAGACAAGAGCGAGGCCAAGCGCCCTTCGGATATAGCGGAGCTCATGATCATGAAAGAAACGGCCGAGCCACGGCCGACCTTCATCTTTCTGCGTGGCGACTTCCTTCGGCCCGATGAAAAGACCGGTCCGTTGCAGCCCGGTGTGCTCACCGCAGTCAACACGGCGTTTTCCCAGCCGCAGGCCGACTTTCACAATCGCCTCGACCTCGCGCGCTGGCTCGTGAGTCCGGACAATCCGCTCACGCCGCGCGTGGCGATGAACCGCACGTGGATGCATTACTTCGCCCGGGGCATCGTGGAGACCGACGACGATTTTGGCACGCAAGGCACGCCGCCGACGCATCCGGAGCTGCTCGACTGGCTGGCGCGTGAATTCATCCGTCAGCGTTGGAGCATGAAAGCCATGCATCGGCTCATCGTGACCTCCGCGACCTATCGCCAGGCCTCGAAGGCGCGGCCGGAGACGATGGAGCGCGATGCGCGCAATCTCTTGCTCAGCCGGCAGGATCGCGTGCGCGTGGATGCCGAGATCGTGCGCGATGCGGCGCTCTCGGCGAGCGGTCTGCTCTCCGGCGCCATCGGCGGCCCGAGTGTGCGGCCGCCACAGCCGGAAGGCGTCTTTTCCTTCACCCAGGCGACCAAGAAATGGACGCCGGATACCGGGGCCAATCGTTATCGGCGCGCGCTCTACACGCGCTTCTATCGCAGCGCGCCGCATCCACTTTTCACGGCCTTCGATGCGCCGAATTTCCAGACCGTCTGTACGCGGCGTCTGCGTTCCGACACACCGTTGCAAGCGCTCACGGTGGCAAATGATGCCATGTTCCTGGAAATCGCCGAAGGCCTCGCCGCTCGGGCGCTGCGCGAGACACCGGGTGGAGATCGTTCGGCCCGTCTCAGCCGCATGTTTCTGCTTTGCCTGTGCCGGGAGCCTTCGAGCAAAGAGCGCCAGATCCTCGAGCAGTATTACGACGGCCAGCTGGCCTCCTTTGCTGACGATGCACTCGCGCAAACGCTCGCCGCGCCGGGGACTTCAGCGAGCGGCGAATCGCCCGAAGCCCTGGCGGCGCTGACCGCCTCGGCGCGCGCCATCCTGAACACCGACGCCTTTATTACCCGCGAATGAAACCGTTCACTCCCCAGCAGCTCGACGAGGCGGAACGCCGCATCACGCACGACATCACGCGCCGCCATTTCTTTGGCCGCTGCGCGCTGGGCCTCGGCTCCCTCGCGCTCACCGAGCTTTTCGACGAAACCGCGCGCGGCGCCGCCGTGCAGATCGACCCGAGCAAGCCGCTGGAGCCGCGAGCGCCGCAGTTCCCGGCGAAGGCGAAGCGCGTGATCTACCTCTTCATGGCCGGCGGCCCGAGCCAGCTCGACCTTTTCGACGATAAGCCGAAGCTCCGCGAACTCTCCGGCCAGGCCCCGCCGCCGAGCTTCATGCAGGGCAAGCGATTCGCCTTCCTCAAGGGAAACGAGACCCTGCTTGGCACCCAGAGGAAATTCGAGCCGGCCGGTCAGTGCGGCATGAACCTGAGCGAGTTGCTGCCCTATCATCGCAAGATCGCCGACGACGTCTGCTGGCTGCGCGGGATGGCGACCGATGTCTTCAATCACGGGCCAGCCAAGCTTTTCATGAATACCGGCTTCCAGGCGGCCGGCCGCGCGAGCATGGGGTCGTGGGTCACTTACGGACTGGGTAGCGAATCGCGGAACTTGCCGGGCTTTGTCGTGCTCCAAAGCGGCCCGCGCGGACCACGCGGCGGGAGCACGCTCTGGAGCAGCGGTTTCCTGCCGACGTCCTATCAGGGCGTGCCCTTCCGGAGCACGGGCGATCCCATCCTGGATCTGCAAAGCCCGGCCGGCTTCACGCCGCAGCGGGAGCGGAATTTTTACGACGCGGTTGCCGCGCTGAATCAGGCGCGGCTGGAGGAAACTGGCGATCCCGAGATCATGACCCGGATCAATGCCTACGAGATGGCTTGCCGCATGCAAACCAGCGCACCGGAGCTCATGGATCTCGCCTCGGAATCACCGGAAACCCTAGCCCTCTACGGGGCCGAGCCAGGCAAGCCGAGCTTTGCGACCAATTGCCTGCTGGCGCGCCGGCTGGCCGAGCGCGGCGTGCGCTTCATTCAGCTCTATCACACGGATTGGGACCACCACGGCGACCAGACGAATAACCTGAACAGCGGCCTGGAACTCCGCTGCCGCGAGGTCGACCAGGCGTCCGCTGCCTTGGTCACGGATCTGAAGCAGCGCGGACTGCTCGACGACACGCTGGTCGTGTGGGGTGGTGAATTCGGCCGCACGCCCATGGGCGAAGTGCGGGCCACCGTCGGGCGCGATCATCACATTGATGCCTTTACCATGTGGGTGGCCGGCGGCGGCGTGAAACGCGGCACGATCATCGGCGAGACGGATGAGTTGGGCTTTGGCGTCGTCGATGGACGAGTTCACGTGCACGACTTGCACGCCACGCTGCTGCAATTGCTCGGGTTCGATCACCAGAAACTCACCTATCGTTTCCAGGGCCGGGACTTCCGGCTCACGGATGTGCACGGAGAGATCGTGAAAGGGATGCTGGGGTAGACAGCGATTGTCGGACCAGTTAGTCGTAGCCCACATTCATGAGCGCGTCCGCGATCCATCAAATCTGGAAGGTTGCCACCGGCATCACTGAGATCGAAACGCCGTGGCAAACTTTGGCGGCCACGGAAATGGACAGCATCAAGAAGATCTGGGCAGAGCAGCAAGATCGGTTGAAGGGGACCAAGCAGCTTACTGAATTCACGGAACGTCTCAGTCGGGAATGGGCGATAGAAACGGGCATCATTGAAAATCTCTACCAAATTGACCGCGGGGTAACCCAGACTCTTATTGAGCGAGGATTCCAAGCTGAATTCCTCACTCACGGGTCAACGGATCGCTCGCCGAGTTACGTCATCAACCTTCTGAGAGATCAGAAAGACGCCCTCGAGGGCGTTTTTGATTTCATAAAACAGCGGCGAAAACTTTCCAGCTCGTACATCAAAGAGCTTCACGCGGCGCTGGTGCGAAGCCAATCTCACACAGAGGCTCAGGATTCCAACGGAAAATCTATTGAGATCCCTCTCCTAAAAGGCGATTGGAAGATTCAGCCCAATTATCCGAGCAGGGATGGAATCGTCTATACTTACTGTCCTCCGGAACACGTTGCGTCGGAAATCGACCGCTTAATCGAAATGCACGACGCCCACGTTGGCGAGGGAGTTGCCGCTGAAGTCGAAGCCGCATGGCTGCATCATCGCTTTTCCCAGATTCACCCGTTCCAAGATGGAAATGGGCGGGTTTCGCGCGCTCTCGCCTCTCTCGTTCTTGTTCGGGCCGGGCTCTTTCCGTTGGTTGTCACTCGCGGTGATAAGGATAAATACCTGGAAGCCCTCGAAGCGGCCGACAACGGTGATTTGTTGCGACTCGTCGAGCTGTTCGCAGCTCTACAGCGGGCTCAATTCCGAAAGGCGACAGCTGTCTCGGAAAATATTCTCGCGGCGGGGGCAGATGTCGATTCACTCATGGCGGGGTTGATGACTGCTGCTGGCAAGACGCGCGTGGCTAGAGAAAAGGAACAGCAAAAAGTATTTGCTCACGCTCAAAGTCTCGAGTCAGAGCTTGCAAGCCATTTAGCGACGCTTGTTTCCGGAATTCAGCAGGCTTTGCTCAGAGTCAGCCCACGAGGACAAGCCTTCGTCAGCCGTTCCAATACAGAAACTAATCATTTCTATCGCGCACAAGTAATTGAAAATGCCAAGCGTCATCTCGATTACTTTGCAGACATGACTTCTTATCGCTCATGGCTGAGTCTGAACATGGTCTGGGAAAGACGTGCGCGACTCGTCTTCGCGTTTCACGGCATAGGCCGTCCGTTCAGCGGCAGTTTGGTGTGCGCTCCATTTCTCGAGTTTCGGGATAGCGACGAAGATGACCAAGTTCATTCGACCGTAATTCCCGTGACAGAAGAGGCGTTCGTATTTTTCTACAATGAA
>FTCV01001856.1_pt1 | contig 25554 bp, 22 predicted proteins | sample 1639691 | NCBI WGS metagenome assembly FTCV01 (sample SAMEA3914864, study PRJEB12502) | metagenome | biome: forest; material: soil | place: USA | collected 2012-03-12 | depth 0.3 m
GACAAACGGCGTTGCAAAAAAGCCGCTGAGGCAAAACGAATCGTTAAGGGAGCGGGTTGAGGCAGATCTCAACGCCATCGCCAGCAACCCGGCTCTCATTAAATCATTTTTTTTTAGCCCCAAGTGTCGCCTATGCTGCTGACTCCTGAGTATGCGCCTCAGACATCGAACGGCCAATGGCGCATCGTTTATTTCAGATCGGAAACTTACGACTCGGAAAGCAGGTAGTAAATGTCCGTGCGGATTTTTGAGGGATCGGTGTTCCAGCTCTCGTCCCAATGGCCGTAAATTTCCCAGGAAACTTGCGAAAGCCGATGACCCTCGCGGGCGCACCACTCGCGCACGGCCGCGTGGGCAGAGCCAAGCTGGCCGTAGGGGCCGAAGTGCGTGACGGTGGCGACGCGACCGGCTGGCAGGGCCGAGCAGTGCACCCGGTCGTTGCCGACGAAGGTTTCGCCGACCTCGACGCCCACTTCCACAGAGCCCTCGCCATCGAGATAGAGCGATACGTGGCGACCCGGGCGCGGAATTTTGGCTGCTCGCACGTAGTTCCAGACTTCTCCGCAGGCGGCGGGAACGAACTTCGAAAGCATTTGCCGAGGGACGCGATCGCGGACAACTGCGGTAAGCACCGGCTCCACGCGTTGAATTTCGATGGAAGGGGTCATGGCCGATTTATAAACCGCGCTCTGGCTCGAGAGCGAGAAAAGCTTTGATCTGGAAGTTAACCAATGCAACGCCTGGATATCATCGGCACATGGTCGCCCGGACCTGGAATATATGGCCTGCGCCCTAAGTCCCGGTTGAACTTGAATCAAGCGTAGGCCTTGGAAAACAATCAGGAATGAGCAGTGAAATCCAGGTCCGCCGTTTCGCCGAGACCGACGAAATCGCCCCGATCACGACCGTGCTCCATGCAGCGTACAGCAGCTTGGCAACCGCAGGATTTCGCTACCTGGCGTCGCACCAGGATGATGCTACGACACTGAATCGTTTGCGATCGGGTTTTGCGTTCCTGGTTGAGTGCGATGGAAAACTCCTGGGCACGGCAACGCTCTACAGGCCGTCGCCGGACTCGCAATGCGAATGGTATCGGCAGGACACCGTTTGGCGGTTTGGACAGTTTGGCGTGCGCCCCGGCTATCAACGGCAAGGGATCGGCGCGCGGCTCTACGACCGCATTGAAGCGCAGGCGCGGGCCTTCGGCGCAGCGAAACTCGCGCTGGATACGGCGGAAGGCGCGCTGCATCTTCGGCGATGGTATGAGAAGCTCGGCTTTCGATTCGTCCAGTTCGTTTCGTGGCCGGACACAAACTACCGAAGCGTCGTTCTATCGAAGGATCTGACCGAGCTGGCTTGAAGTTGACGCACCGGTCTTGTTCTCCGGCCTATGACGGATTCAATGGCGGAAATCTGTGTCACATGGATTGTCAGCATTCACGCGGGCGCCATGATGCGGCCGGTCCAGCCATTCGATTTATGCATCTCTCCACGTCTGCACCGACACCATTCACCGCCCAGGGGCGGCTCATTGATTTCATGCGCGAAGCCGGCGAACCCGGGCTCATCAATTTCGCGGCCGGGGTGCCGGGACTGGATTCGTTGCCGACGGAGGAGCTGGAGAAGGCATTTGCCAGCGCGTTTGAGGGCGGCGGAGCGGCGGTATTTGCATACCAGCATCCGGAGGGCGATCTGCGCTTGCGGGACTTGCTGGCCGAGCGCCTAAGGAAGCGCGGCGCAGCGATCGAAGGGCGGCAGATCGTGTGTTGCACGGGGTGCACCCAGGCGCTGCAGGTCATGCTCACGGTCTTGCTGCAGCCGGGGGATATCGTGGCCTGCGAGGCGCCGGCGTACTATGGGATGCTGGAGCTGCTCAGCCAGGCGGGCGCGCGCGTGCTGCCGGTTCCGGTGCGCGGACCGGATGGGATCGATCTGGCGGAGACGGAAGCGCTGCTGAAGCAGTGGAAGCCGCGCTGTCTCATCGTGTGCACGGCGCTTTCGAATCCCTCGGGCGCGACCGTGCCGGAGGCAAACCGGGAGAAGCTCGTGGAGCTCTGCCGCGAGAATGGTGTGCGGCTGATCGAAGATGATATCTATGGCGAACTCGTGGACGGCGGGGCGCCGACGAGCCTGCTCGCGTATGATCCGAGCGGGGCAACGGTTTCCTATGTCTCCAGCTTTTCCAAATCCGTCTCGCCCGGGCTGCGCGCCGGGGTTTGTGTTCCAGGGACGCTGCATGAGGACTTCGCCACGCGGAAGTGTCAGCAGGATTTGCACAGCGCGACAGTGACAGAGGCGGGATTGCGGGAGTTTCTGGCCGCGGGACGGCTGGATCCGCATTTGGAAACGTTGCGGGTACGCAATCGGCGGCGGCGGGAGTTGGCGATGGGGGCGATCCGACGGTCATTTCCGAAGGATGCGCGCTTTGTGGAGCCGCGCGGGGGCTATATGCTTTGGGTGGAGCTGGCCGAAAATATTGACCTGAAGCCGGTCCGCGAGGAGGCGCGAAAGGAGCGGATTGTTTTCGCCAGCGGCGATGTATTCTTTGTCCGGCCGACGGAGAGGGCATGCCTGCGGCTGAATTGCGCCAAGGCTTCGGAAGAGGAGTTGGTGCGGGGGCTGGAGATTTTGGGAGGAATTCTTTGTGCGCAGGCTGAGTAAAGTGGGAGATCTCCAGGGAGCGACTTGCAGTTGGTCGACGCCGGTTGGAAACCGCTGCTCAGGACCAAGCGCCTCGCGCCCGCTAGCCCCCTGCCCCGTCCAGGTATTGCTGGAGCTTCTGCCGCAACTCCGTGCGGGCGCGGAAAAGGACGCTTTTCACCGCCGGCACCGAAAGCTTCAGGATGACGCCGATTTCCTCGTACGAAACATCGTCGTAACGCCGCAGAATGATGGCCATGCGTTGGACTTCGGGCAATTCCTCGATGGCGCGCTGGATGGCTTTTTGCATCTCCGCATCGAGCATCGTGGCGTCGGGCGATTTACCCGAGGGATCGGCGATTTGGAGAGGCGCGCGATCGTCGGTCTCTTCCGAAGCGGCCAGGGACTGGGTGACGTGGCGACGCCGACGGCGGAGCTCGTTGAAGACCAGATTCCGCGTGATCGTATAGAGCCAGGTCGTGAACTTGGCCGTGGGCTCGTAGCGCGGGGCGGATTTCCAGATGCGGATAAAGACCTGCTGGGCGAGGTCCTCCGCCTCGGTCTCGTCGCCGAGCATCTTGGCGATGGTGCCGATGACCCGGCTCTGGTGGGCTTCGATCAATTCCTGGAAGGCCTCCATGTCGCCGCGCTTCACGCGCTCCATCCAGGCGAGGTCCCGCGCCGCCGCGTCCGGCGACGGTTCGACGGGAAAGCTGGGGTCCTCAGTCATGGAAAGGCAAGGCGGCGCGGCCTTGGATGCAATAGATTATCACGAGCTATGGCAACGAGTTTTGACGAATCACCGTCCTACCTGCCTTGCGCACAGTCTCTTGCATTCCGGGGAGCGTATCTTTACGTTAAGCAATCCTTCAAACGCCAATGTCCGTCACCTCGAAGCTGATCCCTCCAGATCTCCGCCCCATCTACAATAAAGTTCTGGAAGGCAGCAGGATCACCGACTCCGAAGCGCTCCAACTTTATCGCTCCAAGGACGTGAATGCGCTGGGCGCGATCGCAAATGTCGTCCGCGAGCGCAAGAACGGGAACATTGCCACGTATATTCACAATCAATACGTGAACTATTCGAACGTCTGCATCCTCACCTGCCAGTTCTGTGCCTTCAGCGCGCGGAAGCGGGACGAGCACGCCTTCGAGATGAGCGTGGACGAAATCGTGGAAAAGGTGAAGCGGGCGCTCGCCCTCGGCATCACGGAGATCCACATGGTGGGCGGGCTGCACCCGACGCTGAAGCCGGAATGGTACCTCGAATTGCTGACCCGGCTGCGGGCGCTTGATCCGAATCTTTCCATCAAGGCCTTCACGGCCATCGAGGTCCGGCACCTGGCTTTTCGGGTTTTCAAGCTGCCGATTCGCGAGACGCTGGAGACGCTGCGCGCGGCGGGCCTCGGGGCGATCACAGGCGGCGGAGCGGAGATTTTCGATCCAGGAGTGCGCGACCAGATCTGCCGAGGCAAAGAGACGGCGGAGGAATGGATCGAAGTGCACCGGATCTGGCACGAGATGGGCATGCGCAGCACCTGCACCATGCTCTTTGGACATGTCGAGACCTTTGAACATCGGGTGGATCATTTGAGCCGATTGCGCACCCTACAGGATGAAACGGCCGGCTTTACGGGCTTCGTGCCCTTTGCCTGCGTACCGGAGACGACTGCGCTGGCGCACATCAAACCGGCCACGGCGCTGGAGGAACTGCGAAACCTGGCAGTGAGCCGGGTGTACTTGGATAATTTCGATCACATCACGGCGTACTGGGTGAGCCTGGGCCTGCCGCTGGCCTCGCTCGCGCTGAACTACGGCGTGGACGATCTTCACGGCACGATCATGGAGGAAAAGATCTTCCACATGGCCGGCGCCACCACCCCCACGCAGCAGACGGTGCGGGCTCTGGAAAAGGCCATCCGCGAAGCCGGCCGCATTCCCGTGCAGCGGGACACGACTTACCGTCACATCGCTCCGACCTGGCGCGCCGACGCCCCGGCAGAAGCTTCCGCCTCTCTCGCCTGTGCGTGACGCTGGCCGGCAAGCTCATCTGCTGACGGAATCAAAAAGCGGCGCTGTCATCCAGTCGGCTCCAGCAACGCAATTTCCGGCTCTGGCGGGGATCCGAATTGGCTGCGTCAAGTACCTCAATGCGAAGCCGCTGATTTCCGGCTACGACGGTCCCGTTCGCCTGGAGCATCCGTCGGAGCTGGCGCGCGACATCGTGCGCGGCGAACTCGACGCCGCGCTCGTGCCGGTCTTCGAAGCGCTGGGGAGCCGGCCTTATCTGCTCGTCGATGGCGCGGCCATCGCCAGCGCCGGTCCGGTGTATAGCGTCTTTCTCGCACACCGCGGGCCGCTGGAGAAAATCCAATCCGTGGCCCTGGATCCGGCATCGCTGACGTCTGTGCATCTACTCCAGGTCCTGCTGGCCGAATACCATGGGCTGAAACCCCGGTTGCTTGGATTAGACGAGGCCGCCGAAGCCGACGCTCAGCTCATCATCGGCAATCAGGCGATCGAATTCCGCGCCTCGGCGACGTCGGACTTTCAATATCTGGACCTCGGAGAGGAATGGCAGAAGCGCACCGGGCTGCCTTTTGTCTATGCGTTGTGGCTGCTACGCCCGGACTTGCCCGGGGCGCATGAAGTGGCGCGGGAATTTCGCGCGCTGAAGCGCGATGGCGTCAGCCGCATCGCGGAGATCGTGCGGCTCGAGCAGGAGGGCACGCTGGAGTTTCGGCGTCGGTACCTCACGCAGCACATCCGCTTTGACCTCGGACCCGAGGAAAAAGCCGGGCTGGAGCGTTTCCGGGAATTGCTCGGCATTCACGGCTTTGTGTCGAAGGGACCGCCGAGTTATAGCTTCGTCTGAGGCGCAGGCTCCATGTCCCGGTTTCTCTGCATCGGCCATCGCGGCGCCTGCGGGTATGAACCGGAGAATACGCTGCGCTCCTTTCGTCGCGCATTGGATCTGGGGGCCGATGGGCTGGAGCTGGATGTGCAGCTTTCCGGGGGCGAATTGGTCGTCTTTCACGATGCGAAACTCGAGCGCACGACGAATGGCCGCGGGCCCCTGCGGCGCAAAAGCTTTGCAGATCTCCGCCGACTCGATGCTGGGCACGGAGAGCAAATCCCGACCCTGCGCGAAGTCATCGACACGGTGGCTCGCCGGGCTTTCCTAAATATCGAACTTAAAGGACGGCGCACTGCGCGACCGGTGGCAGCGCTGTTGGCGGAGTATCTGGCGCGAGGCTGGGAACCGAACGACTTTTTGATTTCGTCGTTTTTGCGTCGGGAATTGAAGGACTTTCGAGAGGCTGCGGACTCGCGTATTCCGCTGGGACTGCTCTTGGTTCGGCCGACGCGACTCTGGCTGCGCTCGGCTCGCGCGCTGGGCGTGAGCGCGGTGCACCCGCCGCTTCGCTATGTGCGGGCGGGGCTCGTGGAGAAAGCCCACGAGCACGGACTCGAGGTTTTTGTCTACACGGTGAACACGCCGGAGAGCATCGCGCGCATGCGCAGTCTGGGTGTGGATGGCGTTTTTACGGATTTTCCCGATCGCATCGCGCGGGAGCCGGGGGAAAGTTCAGGCGCCAGCCGGCGGCCCCAATTGCCAGCGAAAACCGCTCAAATGGTCGATGGCCTCGATGATGGCGGGGAGTAACATCGGCAGGCATTGGCCGATGGCGCGGGGATTTCCCGGCAGATTGACGATAAGTGATTGGCCGCGGGTTCCGGCGGTGGCGCGAGAGAGAATCGCCGTAGGCGTGTGAAGGAACGACTGTGCGCGGAGGACTTCGCCAAAGCCGGGCAATTCCCGCTCCAGCACAGCGCGCGTGGCTTCCGGAGTCACATCGCGCGCGCTGGGACCGGTGCCGCCGGTGGAAATTACGAGATGGCAGTGATCGTCATCGCACAGGCGACGAAAAGCGGCCTCGATCTGCTCCCGGTCGTCTGGGATGAGGACACGCACCCACTCAATAGGATCGATGCTTCGCTCACAGAGGAGAGATTCGATCGCGGGGCCGCTGCGGTCTTCGTAGACGCCGGCGCTGGCTCGATCGCTGAGTGTCACACGGCCGATTTTCATACCTTGGGTCGGGCTTTAAGGTTCCGCGCCATTTTCAAAGACTCTCCTTGATCTTTTCGGCCACGCGGATGCCGGTAATCACCATCTGTTTATCCACCGCTTTACACATGTCGTAAATCGTGAGCGCGGCGACGCTCACAGCGGTGAGCGCTTCCATTTCGACACCAGTGCGGGCGACGGTCGAAGCTTCCGCGGTGATGCGCACGGCTTCGTCGAGGACTTCGAAGGCGACGCTGACCTTCGTGAGCGGGAGCGAGTGACAGAGCGGGATCAGCTCATCAGTGCGTTTTGCGGCCTGAATGGCGGCGATGCGGGCGACGGTGAAGACGTCGCCTTTCGGCAGGGCTTGGGCGCGGAGGGCGGCGATCGTTTCGGGCGCGCATTGGATACGGCCTTCGGCGCGGGCAAGGCGCCGCTCTTCGATCTTGCCGCCAACATCCACCATGCGTGCGCCGCCTTCGGCGTCGAGATGGGAAAATCGCGGGATGGATTCGGGTGCGCTCATGGGGCCAGTTTGGCCATTGAGCGCTGGAAGGGCGACGGGAAAATCGGCCGACTAGAATTGATTTTCGACCTTGCGCACGCCGTGTTTTGCGACGTGCATGCCTTTGTGGACGGCGTGTCCCGCAAGGGCGACCGAGCCGGCGGCAGCGTCATGCGCGGTCTCGCAGGCGGAAAGCGAGAACAAGGAGAGGACGGCGACGGTCAGGAGAAGGTAGAAGGATTTCATAATGAAGAGGAGTACGGAACGGGCTGGGCATTCGGTTCCCTGGGAGAGCAGGCGCTACATGGGGTGGTGACTCGAGATTTGTGTTATCGGCGCGGGGTCCCTCCTCCCGCTGGCCCGCCCGTGCGAGGTTGAAAACCTCGCTCGCCTACTTTGGCGTCTTGCGTCGGTGCTAGGCGAGTTCAGACGCTTTCGCACCGTTTACCAACCGGATACGGAACGGTTACGTCTGGTGGAATGAGATCGACGCGCCCAATCCGAAAGCGGCGCAGAACCGCCGCACTCCATAACCTGGCGGTATTAGACGCGCCTTTGAGAGCTTGGAGACACGTGTCTATGGGCTGAAAATCGACCTGAATAAAAGCAGCGGGCTGCGGAATTGCTTCCGCAGCCCTGCTGAAATGAACTCGAGAGAGGTTCGGCGGCTTAGGCGCCTGGGACCTTGTTGATCGTATTGCCGACTTCCACTTTTACATCAGAGCCGTCGGATGCCTTGATCCGCATGGAGACGATCATTTGATCGACCTTCTTCAGTTCCGCCACGGTGAGGGTGACGGTTTTGCCATCGGGCGAGAGTTTGGCGCCGGTGACTTCCACTTTGTCGCGACCTTTCTGCGTCGGGTTTTTCACCGACATATCGGGCGAGCCATAGGTGCTCCACCACTTGTAGTTGAATTCCTCGATGGAGAAATTGCCCGCATCACCGGCGGAGGAGCGGTCGAGCGCGACCGGGAACGTGATCGCAAGAGTATTCTTGCCCGTGACGTGGAACTCGGTGGGCAGATAGGTGGGCTTGCCGGTGTAGCGCACGCGCTCAAAGCAGCCATCCTTCGCGCCATTGGTCTGCCAGCCTTTCAGGCCGCCGACCCAGAGTTGCCCATCCTTCGGATTAAACCGGGCACGCATGATGCCGCTGACGAAATCCAGCGGCAGACGCACAATGCCCGCCTGCTTGGTCTCGCCCACCGACTCCTCCATGACTTCGAAGAGCGAGCACTTGCCATAAGAGGTATGCAACAGGTGTCCGCCCAGCGGACCCCACTTCGTTCCGGACGGAGCCCATACGCCCCCGGCGCTCGAGTTGTCCCAGGTGTACGGAATCCAGAGCAGCGGCCCATCGTACGAGGCCGGCACCGAAGCCTTGGCGTCGATACGAGGATCCGCGACGTGGCCGTAGAAGCCGCCCGGTTTCACGAGGCTAATCTTGCTCGACGGAATCCAGTGGCCCTGATTGTCGCCCACGGCGATTTCGTCGTTTGGCCCGATTTCCATGCCATTCGGCGCGCGAAAGCCGTCGCCGAGCTGCTCGGCTTTCGAGCCATCTGCGCTCACCTTAATCACGCAGGCATGCCAGGGACGATCGTGGCCGATCTGGTTGCCGCCGGTCACATAATAGAAGTTCCCTTTGCTATCGGTCTGCAAATCGAACGCAAACGCGTGATAACTCGGGTAGATCGAAGCGTCGGCATTGAAGCACTCGTAGAAATCGGCTTCGCCGTCGTTATTCACGTCGTTGAGACGAGTAATCTGATCGCGGCCGAGCACGTACACTTTGTTGTCGACGATCTTCAGGCCGAGCGGTTCGTAGAGGCCCTGCGCGAAGCGCTTCCACACCACGTGATCCAGCTTCCCTTCGAGACCGGAGACGATCCAGACGTCGCCGCCAAAGGAACAGACCGCCGCTCGTCCGTCGGGGAAAAAGTCGAAGCCAGAAACCCGCACCCAGGATTTCCACGGGTTTTGGTCAGGCAGCGGCACGTTGTCCACCACGTAGGCGGCATTGTCCTGCGCCTCGGAGCCAGTCACGGTCACGGTCTCCGGCCAGCGCTGCGGTCCGCCGTGGCAGAGCGCCGTCAATTCCTTGGCTCCGCTCCAGTTGGTGAGAAACCGCTCGGCTTCGGCCTGATTGGCTGCCGGGAAGATGGCAATGTCGAAGCTCGCCGGCTTGGCGGAGGCCGGAACCATCACGCGCACGGGCTGCCCGGCGTCCTCCTTGATCGCCAAACCAGACAAATCGCCGATTGCAGCGACGATCTGAAAGTGTCCATCAGCGAGTTTCCGAATGGGTTTCGCTACGCCCGCTCCTTTGGGAGTCGTCTTGTTCGCGGACCAGTTTTCGCCGGCGTCGCTCGGATCGGCCACGACCACATAGCCGGCTTTGTCTGCGTTCCCGACCGTAAAATGCCGCACGATCGCCGTGCCGCCGTTAAAAGGGACGGTTTCCGGCGATTCCAACACCTCACGCCCCAGCGCCTCGTACATGAAGATGGCCTTGTCTTCATTGAGGAAGAGGCCGCGATAACGCCCCGCAGTCTTCGGCAGCGGGCCCATCTTGTTCGTGCGCGGATCCGCCAGATCGGCCTCGGTGGTCCAGCCGGGAATGGCGGGAGTGTGGAAGACCGTTTCGCCCTGAATCACGGCGGCGCCGCTATTGTCGCCTTTATAATTCGCGACATTGGTCCACTTCATCTCGAGGAAACCACCCGTCCAGCCCGCCGCCATGCGCAGCAGCTCTTCGTCGAAGCCAACCCGCGCGGCTTCGAGCCGTACCACCGTGGCCTTGCCGGCGAGCATAACCTTTTCCTTCGATCCAACACTCTTTGGCCCTTCCAATGAACAACTGAATAACGGTGTATACTGCTGTAGATTGGTCCCTTTGGACGGACTTTTACCGCCCGAAGCCGCTCTCTCCGCTGCGGCGATGTCATCTTCTTTGGCAATGAGGGCCGCCGCTCCAGAGAGGAGCAACGCTGCGGCAATAAGTCCGGGGGAGCAACGCATGAGCTGTATTTTGGAAAAAAACGATTTGGGGTGCTTAGAAAAGCCTGTAACGGCGGAATACGCAACCCTTCGATGCCCTCGAAGGTTAGGCGAATTCTACCAACACGCTCTAATCAGCTCCTCCCTAAGCCTTTGCCGTGCCGAACCGTCGATGAAGGAAGCGTTCCCAGGGAGAAAAGAGAATTTTGTCGGCTAGGAGCCCGATGACGACGATGACGAGCATGACGCCGATGACCTGATCCATGGCGTTCAATTCTCGTCCGTAGTGGAGCAACTGCCCCAGACCGAAGCCGCTGAGAATCGTGACGTAAATCTCCGCCGCCATGAGCGAGCGCCAGGCGAAAGCCCAGCCCTGCTTCACCCCGCTGACGATGAAGGGCAGCGAGGCCGGGAGGATCACGCTCCACCAGGTGTGCAGGCCGCGCGACCCCATGGTTCGCGCCGCCCGCGCATAAATCGGCGGCACGCTGCGGACCCCGTGATCGACGGCCAGCTGCACCGACCAGAGCGTACCCATGACGACGACAAAAAGCATCGCCGCCTCGGTCTGGCCGAAGCAAAGGATCGCCAGCGGCACCCAGCAGACGCTGGGCAGCGTTTGCAATCCCAGCCCGAGCACGCCCAGCGTATCCTGCACGAGCTCGAAGCGCGCCGTGAATAGACCGAGAGGAATCCCCAGCGCGACGCCGATGACGTAGCCCGTGAGCAGACGCTTCACCGTGACCCAGAGCGCGCTGAAAAGATCGCCACTTTCGGTGGCGTGCAGGAGGTATTTCCAGACGTTATCTGGGGGCGGCACGATGACACGCAGGCGCGGCGGCATGAACTGCACGGCGACGTGCCAGATGAGAATCAGCGCGCCGAAGAAGAGCGCGGCGCGCAGGAAGCGGCGGAAATTCATAAATTACTCGGCGGCGACGACTTGCTCCTCCCGCTGCTCTTTGAGCGCGCGGGTGATCTCGGTGGCGTAATTGGCCAGGCTGGGGCTATTGATGTCGCGCGGCCGGGGCAGATCGATGCTGAACTCTTCGCGAATGCGGCCGGGATTTGGCGTAAAAAGCACGACCCGGTCGCCCAGGCACACGGCCTCGCGCACATTGTGCGTCACAAAGACGATCGTCTTTTTTCGCGCCTGCCAGATTTTTTGCAGATCGCCATAGAGCTGTTCCCGGGTCATGGCATCGAGGGCGGCGAAAGGCTCGTCCATGAGGAGAATGCGCGGATTTGGCGCCAGGGAGCGCGCCAGGGCCACACGTTGGCGCATGCCGCCCGAAAGCTCGTGGATATTTGACCGGGCGTAGCGCTCCAGGCCGACAAGCTTGAGATAGTACATGGCGACTTCCTCGCGCTCCTTGTTCGTGAGATTTGGCTTCAGTTTCAGCCCGAAGAGCACGTTGCCGAGAACATTCAGCCAGGGAAAAAGCGCGGACTCCTGGAACATGACCATGCGCTCCCGGCCGGGCTCCGTGACCGGTTTGCCATTGCAGCAAATCGTGCCGGAATCTGGAAACTCGAGTCCCGCCACCATATTGAGCAGGGTCGATTTTCCGCAGCCGCTGGCCCCGACGAGGCAGACAAATTGCCCTTCATCTACGTTTAAGGAGATGTCGTCGAGCGCATGCGTCTTCACGACGCCGTCGCGAAACCATTTCGATACGTGGTCGATGGAAAGCTTGCTCGGCTGCGCCACGCGCAGCTCTTCGGCCACTCTGTTTTCAGTTTCGGGCATGAGGACGGGCATGAGGACGGGCGGGAGAGTTCGTCGGGAATGGCTCGCAGGCAAGCCTAAATTCGACGGAATCAATCTGCCATTTGTCAGACCAATTTTCCATCGCGCGTTTTCCGCGGCGCTCGTCCGGGGACGAAAGCCGGAAAACCAAACGCTGCCGGAATCGCCTTCGCCTCTCCCAAAAAACTCCCGCCCGGACCGCGCTTTCGCGCATTCCGGGCGGGAAATGAATCTTCGCTCTGCTGACATGCAGGGCGCCGCTTCCGCCCCTGCCAGGAGGGGAATCCGCACGCTCAGCCATGGCGACTAGCGCCGCACCAGCGTGATGGAATCGAAGCTGGCGGAGTAGCCGCTGCTCGCCGCGTTTTTCCCGGTGATCACGAAGCGGATCGCCTTATCTCCCGCCATCGTCGGATTCCAGAGACCGATATCTGCCATCGTGAAAATCTGCGTGGCGCTATACTGGTCGTACGGCAGACCGACATTTGTCGGCGAACCGAGCATATCCAACCGGGACGCCGCCACTTGCCAAATGCCCCGGCTGTTCAAATTTTTCACGCCAACGAAGATCTCATAGTTTCCGGCAGGCACGCTCGACAGCGTGTAGGTGACGTACTGCCCCGCAGCGGTCGCATCGAGGTACGTGCCCGCGTCGTTGCTGAAGGAGTTGTCCGCGCCTACTCGGTGGGTGACGCCAGAGCTCTGGGCCGCGACGGCAAGGTTCTCCGTCTCGAACTTCTGTACCGCGGGACCATTTAAAGTGACTGCGACGTAGAAGACTCGCGAAACTCCGGCCGCGTCATTCCACGTGCGCGCGGAACTGCCGGAGGGATCTTTTACGGCTACCCCCGTGAGGTTGGTCGAAGAGCCGCTGGCGCTGAGTTTGTTCGAGATATCGGTCCGTGTGCCGATGATGTCCACGCGTTCGGCCTTCGTAATCGTCGCGCGATTGATCGGCAGGTTAAAACTCACCGTGGAGAGCGAGCTGTAGTCGGATGCGCTCAGGTTGACGGCGAGCACAACAGTATTGCCAACCGCAAACGATTCCATCGTGCTGGCGGCGGAGTAAACATCGCTGAAGGCCGGCGTCGAGGTGACTCCGGGATAAACATTCAGCACGGCGGTATTTCCCAAAAGATTGCCCAAGGCCTGCAGGCACTGCCCGTGGGAATAAAGCGTCGAGCCGGAATAGAGACAGTGGTGATAGCTCGGGTCGCTCGAAGAACCCGTGTCGGAATTTGCGAAGTAAAACGCCTTGTATCGATCCTGGGTCCAGTTATGTTGCAGCGCCCAGTAGATGCGCTTGGTGTAAGAGGTGGGAATGTAGGCGTTGTCCGTGGTGTAGCCATTTTCCGTCTGCCAGATCGCCATTCCGGTGTGGCCGCGAGCGTCCAGGGCCGTGCGAAGTTGGTCGTAGGCCTCTGTCCCATAATAGTGAGTGTCGATCACGTCGATCACGCCCCAAGCATTGGCGGCATCCAGCGCGTCGATCAACGGCTGCACCGTGCCGACATAGGGAAAGCCGCCGTAGACCACCTTTCCGCCCGCATTGTGGATGACTTGCGCGGCCGGGATGAGCACGCGCACGACATAATCGTCCAACGTGCCGTACCAAAAGTTCTTCGTGGTATCAAATGCTTCATTCCAGACCTGGAAGTACTCGACCGTGGGGCGGAGCGTCGTGACGACCTTTTGCACATAAGCCGTCCAGTCGACGGCATGCGAAGCGGCCGGCGGGAATTTCTGCAGGTATCCTTTACCCTCGTCTGTGCCTGTAGGGTAGTTCACCGAGGAAATGAGAGCGCCGGTGGAATTGTTGTAGTGATTGTAGTTCATCGACCAGCCGGAGCCAGGCGTCACCGTGAACTTGTCATTTCCGTAGACCCAGGTGCGAGACGAGCGATCGATCGCCCAGATGGCGCAATAGTCGAGAATCGGGAGGAGCCGGACGTTCTTCGCCGCCAAGGTCTGCGCCTCCTGCTGCATGGCCGTCAACTTCGTCAGATTCCAGGCGCCTACCGTGGGCGGGTTTGTCGAATAGTTTGTTGGCTGGAGAGATTCCCAGGAAATGTCTCGGCGATTCCACGAGAGGGTGTTGATGTAGAGCGGTTCGGTGGCCGGGGCCTGATTGTCGCCGCAGTACTCCCGGAAGCTCGGTCCGGACCAAGTTTGAGCGGAAGCCGCGCCGGCAGAGAGCGCAACCGCCATCAGTAGAGTGGATGCCAGCGGAAGATAATTGCGGCGCGTCGATGCGTCGCAAGTAATAAAGCGCAGGAGGGGGAACGTGTTCATGGGGTATTCTTTTGGGAGGGTTCGGAGCCGGTGCAAAGTTTTGCAACGACAGGTCGATGCGTATGCTTTCACCCGCGGTAGAAACAACCGCCCGCCGCATGGTAACGTTATCAGGAATGCCCTCGCGGCTACGATCGTCCCTTTCCAACACATCCAATTCCTCCGACTCCCGACCGAAACAAATCCGCCCGGCTCGGCGCAAGGAGCGCAGGGCCGGGCGGAATATTTCCCACCAAAAACTCGCGCCGCTTCTTAACGTCTCACGAGAGTGATATAGTCGAAGCTCGTCGAGTAACCGGTGCTCGACGCATTTTTTCCGGTGATCATAAAGCGCACCGCTTTATCGCCTGTGGTCGTCGGATTCCAGGAACCGATATCCACCGAGGTGAAGACCGTCGTCGCGCTATATTGATCGTACGGCACACCGACATTCGTGGGCGAGCCCAGCTGATCGATGCGAGAGGCCGCCACCTGCCACGTTCCACGTGTATTGGCATTTTTCACGCCGACGAAAATTTCGTAATTTCCAGCAGGCACACTCGGCAGCGTGTAGGTGACATACTGACCATTGCCGGTGGCGTCGAAGTACGTTCCCGTGTTATTGCTGAAGGAGGAGTCCGTCCCGGTGCGGTGGGTGATTCCGGCGGTTTGCGCGGCGACGGCCAGGTTTTCCGTTTCGAACTTCTGCACGGCGGGGCCATTCAAAGTGACGACCACATAGAAAACGCGGGAAACGCCAGCCGCGTCATTCCAGGTGCGCGCAGAACTGCCCGTCGGATCTTTCACCGCCACACCGGTGAGATTGGTTGACGCGCCGCTGGCGGCCAGCTTGGTCGTGATATCTGTGCGCGTGCCAATGATGTCCACGCGCTCCGCCTTGGTGATCGTGGTGCGATTGATCGGCAGATTGAAGCTCACGGTGGAAAGTGAGTTATAGTCGGACGATCCCAGATTGACGGCGACCAACACGGTATTGCCCGTGGCAAAAGACTCCATGGTGCTTGAAGCCGAAAATACATCACTAAAGGCAGGCGTCGATGTGACCCCGGGATAAACATTCAACACGGCAGTATTTCCCATGAGATTACCCAAGGCCTGCAAGCACTGGCCATGCGCGTAGAGCGTCGAGCCGCTGTAGAGGCAGCAGTGGTATCCGTAGGCGGTCGTGTCATCCGGAGCCGAGTTGGCGAAATAGAACGCCTTATAGCGATCCTGGGTCCAGTTGTGCTGCAGAGCCCAATAGATCCGCTTCGTGTAGGAGGTCGGAACGTAAGCGCAGTCCGGGGTGAAACCATTTTCCGTCTGCCAGATCGGCATGCCCGTATGACCGCGGGAGTCCGCCGCGGTGCGGAGTGTGTCGTAAGCCTCGGTCCCGAAATAGTGGGTGTCGATGACGTCGATGTTGTCCCAGGCGCTGTTGCGATCCAAAGCATCGATAAGTTGCTGCATCGTGCCCGTGACGGGGAAACCGCCGTAGACCACCTTCCCGCCCGCATTGCGAATCACGGTCGCCGCCGGGATGAGGACGCGCTGGATATAATCATCCAGCGAGCCAAAATAGAAGGAGCTGCTCGAGTCGAGCGCCTCATTCCAGACTTGAAAGTACTGAACATTATAAGGCGCCGGGTGGAGATAATCGACGACCTTTTGCACATAGGCAGTCCAATTGGCGGTGCTCGCTGGAGGGAATTTTGTGAGGTGGCCCTTATCGTCATCCGTGTTCAGGGTGTAGGTGGTCGAGGAGATGAGCTGGCCCGTCGTGTTGTTGTAATGATTGTAGACCATCGAGCCGTTGGCGCCCGGCGCCGTGGTGTACTTGTCATTGCCGTAGATCCACTGACGGGACGTCCGATCGATGGCCCAGAGAGCGCTATAGCAGAGCACCGGGAGCAGCCGAACGTTCTTCGCCGCCAGCGCCTGCACCTCGGTCTGCGCGGCGGTGAGAGGAGTGAGATTCCAGGTGTTGTTCCACTTGGGCGGAACAGAGTTATCGGAGGGCTGAAGCGCATTCCAGGAGATATCGCGGCGATTCCAGGAGATCGTATTGGTATAGAGCGGCTCGGTCGCGCTGGCGTCGGCCTGGTTATCGCCGGAAAACTCTCGGAACGTAGGTCCCGGCCAGCTCTGGGCGGAAGCGGCTGCAGCGGAAAGCGCAAGCGCCGCGAGAAGTGCGGCGGCCCGGGGAAAACGATCACGGCGCGATGAGGCGCCACATAAAGGTATCGATAAATGGGGGACAGAATTCATTGGATTCGTCGGGGGGCTGGGATGGGGTGAGTCGCTCCAAAATCTGGTGCGATTATGGAATTTATAAATCTCTCCCTGGGCGGCAACGAACAGTTTTCTGGTAACGTTACCAGGCTGCACATGCCTCAAACTATTGACTCCGAAAGGTCAGACACCGCTTCCAGCTCTCCGGCAGACGCGATTTACGGCGTCGTGACCAGCCGGCTCAGGTCACTCAGGCCAGGAAGGAAGCCGACGCTCTGGGCCTCCTTCGTGATTTCCTCGAACTGTTCACGGGTCACGGCGCTGGTGAATTTCAGGCGTGGCCAGGCGCGATCCATCGTCTCCGCGGGCAGATCACGCTTGGTCAGTTCTTTCAGCGCCGCACGCACCAAAGCCTTGGCTTCATCAGGGTGTTGGTTGATCCAGTCGGTGAGCTCCGCATTAGCGGCGACGAATTTTTTCACGATCTCGCGCTTGTCCTTTAGCGCCGTAACGCTGGAAGCCAGGACGGCGGCCAAGGCGTCTTTTTGCTCAAGGAAAATCTGGCCCTTGGATTCCAGTTCCAAGCGCGAAACCCACGGCTCCACCGTCCAGACGGCATCAAGGTCGCCCCGTTGGAAGAGCGCCAATTGATCGGGGTTCGCGGTGGGCACGACTTGCGCATCGCCGCCGAGTTGCGTGACCTTCAGGCCCTGCTTTCCGAGCCAGGCGCGGCAGGCGACGTCCTGGGTATTGCCGAGCTGCGGCGTGGCGATGCGGCGGCCGCGGAAATCCGCCGGCTTGGCGATGCGGCCGTCGGCCTGAACGACGAGCGCGGCACCGCCGGCCGAGGCGCCTGCGACGACACGCACCTCCTCGCCTTTCGACTTGTCGTAGGCATTGAGCACGGGATTCGGCCCGACGTAGGTGAGATCGATCGAGTCGGCGAAAATCGCCTCCATCGCCGAGGGGCCGGCATTGTAGACAAACCACTCCAGCTTCACTCCTGGGCCGAGGCGCTCTTCAAACCAGCCCTTCCCCTGACGCGACATCTGGCTCGCCACGAGCGCCTGGGCATGGGTGATATTCGGGAAATGGCCCACCCGCAGGGTGACCTGGCCATTGCTGGCCTCAGGAGCGCGATGGCAGGCGGACTGCAGGAAAAACAGGGCAAGGCAGAAGCCGGCTTTGAGGAGCGTTTTCATGGGTGTGCGGACACTACCATGCCTCAACCCTTCTAATCCAATGTCTTCTCATTTCGTACAGTATTGGGTGTGAAAATGAGCGCACAACCCCGCATACCGCCAGAGAGAAGGGCGATCCCGCGGGATCGCGGGATCGCCCTGAATCCGCTAAAAAACTGGCTCGAGCTTTACTGGCCAACGGCAGGGCCGGCGCCGAGATCTTCTGGAGACGGCATATGGATCGCGCGGATCCAGATATTCCGGTAGCGGACGGGATCACCGTGATCCTGCAGCTTCAGCGGCCCCTTCTCGATGCGGGTGTGGTACGTGCCCACCTGGCGGTGAGGCGTCTCGCCGATAAGTGCGATGTGATTCTGCGTGAGCACCCCATTGTGCAGGGTGGTGACGTAGGCGGGCTTGGCCAGCTTGCCGTCCTTATAACGCGGCCCTTCAAAGGCGATGTCGTACGTTTGAAAAACTCCCGGCGGCCGGCAAGCGTTCACCATCGGCGGCATGTAGCCGTAGATTGCCGTGGCCTGGCCATCCGGATAGGTCGGATTATTGTAGTTATCCAGGACCTGCATTTCATAGAGACCGAGGAGAAAGACGCCGGAATTTCCACGCCCCTGGCTCGAGCCCTTGGGCGGATTCGGAGCCGCCCACTCGACGTGCAGCTGAAAGTCGGGTCCAAATTCTTCCTTGGTGAAAATGTCGCCGGTCTTGTTCGACTCGATATAGCCGTCTTCGAGCTTCCATGCAGCGTCGCCGCCTTTGTTCGACTTCCATTTGGAAAGATCTTTGCCATCGAAGAGCACCACAGCGTCGCTCGGCGCCGTGCCGACTTTTTCCGGAGTGCTCGGCTGGCCCGGGGTGACGATCGGAGGCTGCGGGCGAGCAGGATCGTGCACATGCCATTTGGTGCCGGGGATGATGGGGGTGTCGGTGTAGCCGAGTTCGTCCGCGAGGACGACGCCGACCGAGCCGGTGACGAGGAGCGCAAGAAGGATGCGCGTAGGTTTGGTCATAGGATTTGTGGGATTGAGGGAGGCTGCGATGAACGATGGAGGAGGCGCGCTTGGCGAGAAATAATTGTAGCGCTAGAGATGCGGTGCGGCGGGTTTGATCGGCGGCTGCCAGGGCAGCGCGCCTTTCGTCTGAACCTTGCGCCGATAGATCTTGTCGCCGCAAGCGATGTAGAGTTCGTCGAAATCCTTGCCTCCGAAGGCCAGGTCTTCGATGGTCCCGCCCAGCGGACCTGGAATGATGCAATTCACCCGACCAGCTTGATCGCAGACTTGCACGCCAAGGCTGGTGGCGGCGTAGAGGTTTCCATCGCGATCGACACAGAGTGCGGTGGCGCCGGCTTCACTTTCATCCGGCGTATGAAGCCAATAGTAGGGCTGTTTGTAAGCTAGCTTGCCGTCCGATTGAATCTGGTAAGAGAAGATCCACTTCGATTTGGAAGAAGCGAGATAGAGCAAAGTCTGGTCGGGCGAGAGCGTGACCGCGCTGGAGCCATCCATGATGGGCTCGAGTTGTTTCTTCGATCCATCGGGACGGATCAGCCAGAGGCCGTCGCGTTTCCGCTCCCCTTCCGTCTCCGAGACGAGATAGATCGATCCATCGTGACGAACGACGAAATCCCGTCCTTGAAATCCGGTGGCAATCTCCATCTCGGCGCCACCATCGATTCGGCGGGAAATCAGCTTTTCGCCGTTATCACCGACGAGTGCATAAAGCCTTCCATCGGGACCAAACGCCTGTCGGCGTGCGCCATTCGAGTCTGCAAGAAATTCGGAAACATTTCCATCAGCGCCGATTTTATACGTTTTGGAATCCTCCTGAACATTGAACCACACCTCGCCATTTCCGTTGGCTGCCAAGCCTTCGGTCCAAAGTTTGTACCCCGCCGTCGCGAGCTTCCAATCCTCTCCAGGAATGAGCAGATGGCTCAGTAACGTATTTTTCGAGACTCCGGCTTTTGGCGCCTGAGGCCAATCCTTCCAAAGCCAGCGCATAGCGTCGGGGAAAACCGCCGTCCCATGCTTGCCGTTGTGACCGCCGTCGCCCCAAGCGTGGTTCACTTCGTAGCCGGCAAAGACCAGGGCTCGCTCCAGCTCCTGGTTGGCCATCCACCAGTCTCCGGCAGCTGCATTTGCGTCTTCCGAGCCGTCTTGCAAAAAGATCCGCAATGGCTTTGGCTCGTACTTTCGCACCAAACTGGGATAAACATTCCCGCCACGGAGATCCACATAGGTGCCTACAACGGAAAAAACGCGTGAAAAGGCATCCGGTCGCTCCCAAGCTGCGGTAAAGGCAGCAATGGCCCCGCTGCTTGCGCCCGCAATGGCCCGGTCGCCGGCATTTTTCGAGAGATGAATCGGCCGCCCATCCGGCGCGGTTTTCGTCTCGACCTCGGGCAGCAACTCCTCGAGGAGGAAGCGCACATAGGCGTCCCCCAGCCCGTCGTATTCATAGCTGCGATTGAAGCGGTCCAGCGCCTGTTCGTTCGCGGCCTTGACCTTTCCCGGCGTCACGAAGACCCCGATGATCACCGGCAGATCGCCTTTGGCAATGAGGTTATCGAAGACCGTCGGCGCGCTGAATTGCACGCCATCCTGGTCCACAAAAAGACAGGCTGGTTTTGCCGGATCGTACTGCTTTGGGATATACACCGTGCAATCCCGCGTCGTGCCCGGAAATATCTCGCTTTGGTCAAAGACGAATTTTACGAGATCGCCCTTCGGCACGCCTTCCTGAGGCTTGGAATCCGGCCCCGGTTGATAATTATCCGCGGCCTGAATGCGGGTCAATGTCAGGCCCACCGCAAGACATGCGGCGACAAATGGGAGGATGCGTTTCATGGAAAACTGGGAGCCGGAGCGAAACTGGGAACACCTCGCGCCGTTCTTCCTCAAATCCTCCGGACCCGGCTCTCTTTGCGTCTAATCTGTCAAAGCCGGCAAATTTGCGCCGGCGGACTTGAGCCTTGCACTTTCCGCAGCCCGACTTTTTCCTTTCGCGCCTATGCTCCGCGTCAAACCTTTCCAAGGCCTCCGGCCGTCTCCCCAGCTCGCCTCCGAAGTCGCTTGCGTCCCCTACGACGTCGTCAATACGGAAGAAGCCGCCGTCCTCGCTCTGGGCAAGCCGCATAGCCTGCTCCACGTCGACCGTGCGGAGATCGGCCTGCCGCCGGAGACCGATCCCTACTCGGCGCAGGTCTATGCTGCGGCCTGGCAAAATTTCCGGGATCTGCAAACGCAGGGCGCGCTCATTCGCGAGACCGAGCCATGCATGTATCTCTACCAGCAGCGCATGGGCTCCCACGTGCAGACCGGCCTCGCCACACTCTGCCACATCGAGGACTACGAGCAGGACATCATCAAAAAGCACGAAAAGACGCGGAAGGACAAGGAAGACGATCGCACGCGGCTCATCGACACCTTGAGCGCCAATACCGGCCCGGTCTTCCTGACCTACCGAGACCAACCGGAAATCAACGGCTTCGTAGCACAATACACGCAAACCGCGCCGCTCTACGACTTCACCGCACCCGATGGTATTCAGCACACGGTATGGCGTGTGCCCGCCGGAGCGGAATTCGTCTCGGCTTTTAGCCGCGTGCCTGCGGCCTACGTCGCGGATGGCCATCATCGCACGGCCAGCGCGGTTCGCGTTGGAAAGGAACGCCGGGCGAAGAACCCCAATCACAACGGCAATGAAGACTACAACTGGTTCCTGGCGGTTCTCTTCCCGGCCAGCCAGTTGAACATCCTGCCGTACAATCGCGCGGTCAAAGATCTCAACGGCAGTCCCGAGGAGACCTTTCTCAAGACTACGGGCAGCGTATTCCGCGTGCAGCCAAATGGCTCCCCCTCCCCCACGAAACCCGGCGAGATCCGCATGTACACCGGAGGTCGTTGGTACGATCTCCAGTGGGAGCCGTCCGCCGGAGCTGATCCGGTGTCGCGGCTCGACGTGAGCGGTCTGCAGGAGCGCCTCCTGGCGCCGGTCCTGGGCATCGACGATCCGCGCACGAGCAAGCGCGTGGACTTCATCGGCGGCATCCGCGGGACGGGCGAATTGGTCAAACTGGTCGATTCTGGCAAAGCCGCTGTCGCTTTTTCCATGTATCCGACGACGGTCGACCAGCTCATGGAAATTGCCGATGCGGGCCAGATCATGCCACCGAAGAGCACCTGGTTCGAACCGAAGCTGCGCTCCGGGCTGTTCATTCACACGTTTTAGTTGGGCAACGGCGCCGCCTTACGCGGCGCATCGCTTGCCAGTAAGGTGGAGAAGCAACCAGATCCAAGCTACGCCGCGCTATGAGCACCCCCGAAATGCCTCAGCCCAATGACGGCTTGATCCGGCACACTTTCGGCCAGATTCCGATGGCCATTTCCTTTTTCCAGGAATACCTGCCCGCGGAAATCAACTCGGCCGTGAAATGGGACGAGATGAAGCTGCTCAACAGTTCCTTCGTGGATGAAAATCTTCGGCAATCGGAAAGCGACCTTCTTTATGAAGTCCCGTGGACCGACGAGGCCGCGGGTCCCGAGGCAAAAGGAACAAAGCTGCTGATTTACATCCTCTTCGAGCACCAGAGCACCCTGGATCCATTGATGCATATCCGGCTCCTGGAATACCTGTGCCGGATTTGGCGACGGCTGGCCGAAAAGGATGCGAGGAAGGCGCTTCTGCCTCCCATCATCCCATTCGTCCTCACTCACGCCGTAGGTGGTTGGAAGCTCTCGCAACAGTTTCACGATCGGATTCAGTGGCCGAAATCGGAACCGGTTCGAGCCGCGCTGGAGCCTCTCATGCCGAAATTCGAGCACCTTTTGCTTGACCTGTGCGGGACGCCGCTCGAAGCCTTGCGTGGCGAGCCATATGTGCGGCTGACGTTGGGCGTCCTCAAGGTACGGAGCCAGCGTGACGATGGCACATGGTTCGATTGGGCCATACCGGTGATCTACGATGCGCAGAAGTTGGGGCAAGGCCCGCTCAGGACGCTCTTCCGGTACATGTTCTACGCGGCAGAGTTGAAAGTGGAGGATTTTCGCGCGAAGATCGAAGCCAGTCCGCTTTTCAAAGAAACCGCCGAAACGATTATGACTTTAGCCGATCACTTAATTGCAGAAGGCATCGAGAAAGGCGAATTGGTAGGCCAGGTGCGAGCGCTGCAAAAGTTCCTCGGGCTTGCAGTGGATCCCACTTCAACCTTGGCAACGCAGTCCAAAGAACAGCTCGAAGCCCAGATCGAAAGGCTGACGCAAACTCTGGATCGGCGGATGAGTTAGCGCAGAACTCGCGTCTTCGCTTGTGTTTCCAACTTGGAACCGGCTCGAACCCTACTGCAGCCCTGTCATGCCGAAATTCGAACACCTTCTCAACTGGTGCTGAACTCCTCATGACGGTTTGCGCGCGGAAACTCGGACGATTTTCAAAGAAACCTCCGAAACGACTATGACTTTATCCGAGCATTTAATCGCGTAGGGCCGAGTGAAAGCCTGTAAAGAAGGCTATACGGGCGGCTACGCAGAAGCCTATGCGAAAGACTACGTAGAAGGCTTTGAAGAAGGCGAATTGGCAGGCCGGATCCGAATGCTGCAAATGGTCCTTGGCCTTGTCGTGGATCCAGTTTCAGCGTTGGCAACGCAGCCGAAAGAGCAACTTGAGTCGTAGATCGCCAGCTTGAAGCAAGCTTGGGAACGACGTTCGAGTTAGACTCCGAGCGCTGCGTCTTCGCTTGCGTTTCCGCCAGATTGCAGCGTCATAAGGAGCGTGTCCGCCCCTTCGCCCGAACGAGCCCGGCCCCGTCATTGGGAGCTGGGGCTACTCTTTTATCTACAGGCTCAATCGCAGGCGCTCTGGTATGTGCCCTTTGCCAATATCCTGAAGGATCATGGGCTCGAGAGCATCATCCCGTACGCGTTTTCCTGCTCGTCGATCGCCGCCTTCATTTCACCGATGATCGGAGGCGCCTTGGCCGACCGGCATTTTTCGGCTGAGCAAATCCTGCGCTGGCTTTCCATCGGAACGGGACTCTGCCTGTGGACGACCTTCTACGCCATCGGCCATCACTTCGCCGGCTGGCAGGTCCTCGCGCTGTTGCAGATCCAGCAGCTCTTCTATTCGCCCACCTGGGGCATCGCGAACGCCATCGTGCTCGGCAATCTGGAGGCGCCGGAACGGCAATTTGGCAACGTGCGGGTCTGGGCGACTTTCGGATGGCTCATTGCCGGGCCGCTCATCAGTTTCGCCCTGCACGCCGACGCCTCGCCGGCCGCCGGCTACTTTGCCGGAGCGCTCTCGTTCACGGTGGCGGCCTTCACCTGTTTCCTGCCGGGCACCCCGCCGCCAGCCCGGCGCGCCTCCTGGCGTTGGCGCGACATCCTCGGCTGGGACGCACTCACGCTCCTGCGCAATCCCAATCACCGACCGGTGTTCCTCGCGGCGGGCTTATTCAGCATTCCTCTCTCAGCCTTTTATCCGTTCGCAATCATGCATCTGAAAGCGACTGGAGATCCACACCCGGCAGCCACGATGTCCATCGGCCAGATCAGCGAAGCCTTTGCTATGTGGTCGCTCGCCCCCTTGCTGTCGCGCTACCGGATCAAGCCCATCATTCTGCTTGGAATGTTATTTGGCCTGTTCCGTTATCTCAGCTTTGCCGTAAATACGCACTTCTTCGTCGTGGCCGGCGTCGCGCTCCACGGGCTTTGTTATACGCTCGTCTTCATTCCCATCCAGATTTATCTGGAGCGGCGGGTTGAACCGGCTTTTCGCGCGCGGGCGCAGACGCTGCTGACGCTTATGATGAGCGGCTTTGGCGCGCTCTCCGGTTTCCTCCTCTGCGGTTGGTGGCATGACTGGTGCGCAGGCCCGGATGGCTCCCGATGGACGCTCTACTGGAGCGTGCTCTGCCTGCCCATCGTGCTCATCATGGCATTCTTCGCCATTTCATATCGTGGCGCGGGCAAGCTCCATCACCCGGCGCTGGGGCTTGAAGTCAGCCCTCCGTCGACGCCGCTTCCGGCAGGATTGGAATGACGGCGACAATGCGTCCTCCGTCCGTAAAGCGGTATCTCGTCCGGAAGCTTTTTCTCGGCTTGCTCATCGTCTTTTTTGTCGCCGCAGGTGCGAACCATTTCTGGCATGCGGAATTTTACGAACCACTCATGCCCGCCTATCTCCCTTGGCACCCGTCGCTCATCGCGATCAGCGGCGTCGCCGAGATCGTCGGCGGTCTGGGCGCAGCGATTCGTTATTTCCGGCGCGCCGCCGGCTGGGGGCTCATCGTATTGCTCATTTGCGTCTTTCCTGCAAACCTTCATGCCGCGCTGCACGGCCTCGGCTCGATTCCGGAATGGATTCTCTGGGCGCGTCTCCCTTTCCAAGCCGTCTTGGTCGCGTGGGTGCACTGGACATGCCTTCAACCGCTGCACGAGAAAGCCGAAGCGGCTGTCTCGCCTTCGCCGCCTGCCTTGTCATGACAGATACGGCGTTTCTCACCGTGGATTTGGAACTCGTTACCAAGACGGACCTTTCGCATCGGGGCTTCCCCCTCCCCAAATCACGACCGTCGCGCCCCGATATTTCGCCCACCTAATTTCCAATGATTAAAAGTTGGCACCGCAACGTCGATGTGGAACTCGAATCCACTGTCGACCTCACACTGCTCGCTGAGCATCTTGATTTCGGCCAATTGGTAAACTTCAACGGCCGGATTGGCGATCTTTACCGACTTGTCTTTGAGGAATCCCCGTCAAACGACGACGCCGATACATGCATCCGGAATTTAGTCGCGATTGTCATTTCGTTGCCACAGCCGTTGCGTGCAATCTGGGACGAAGCCACTTCACGCGTCTTCGACATAGGCGTCGAGGCCGGAGAC
>FTCV01001857.1_pt1 | contig 25225 bp, 26 predicted proteins | sample 1639691 | NCBI WGS metagenome assembly FTCV01 (sample SAMEA3914864, study PRJEB12502) | metagenome | biome: forest; material: soil | place: USA | collected 2012-03-12 | depth 0.3 m
AAGCTGCCGAATGGCAAATCCTTCGACGGGCCGAAGACCCTGAAGGCGGTGTTGCGTACCGGAAAGAACTTCAAAGTGACTCTCACGGAAAAGCTGATGACTTACGCGCTTGGTCGCGGGGTTGAGTCATACGACCGTTGTGCAGTCGATTCCGTCGTTACCTCCTTGTCCGAACACGGCGATAAGTTTTCCTCCTTGGTCACGGCAATCGTGACCAGCGATCCCTTCCTGAAACGGAAAGAACCGGAGGCCCTCGCGCAGCAATGAGCCGCCATTCTTTTCGGACAGTTCGCCTCTAGAGCTAAGAAACGTGTCCTATTCAGGATAAACTGAAATGGTACCCAAACCCTACATCTCCCAATGAACAGCCCGCTCGTCCTTCCTCGGCGCACCTTCCTGCGCGGTCTTGGTGTCGGCATTGCGTTGCCTCTGCTCAATGCCATGCTTCCCACTCGTGCGCTGGCGGGCGTTGCAGGCGCTGGAAAAGCGCCGGTTCGGATGGGCTTCCTGTTCGTTCCAAATGGCGCGCACATGCCGGATTGGACTCCGACGACGAATGGCGCGGATTACGAGATGCCGTGGATTTTGCAGCCGCTCACCGCGCATCGCGAGGATCTGCTTGTTCTGAGCGGATTGACCCATGACCGAGGGCGCGCGAACGACGACGGTGGTGGCGATCACGCGCGGTCTGCTTCGACTTGGCTCACTGGCATGCAGCCGCTGAAGAGCGAGGGGTCGCAAATCCGGCTCGGCCTTTCCGCCGATCAGCACGCGGCAAAAGTCATCGGGCGTGAGACACGGTTTCCTTCCTTGGAGCTGGGCCTCGAACCAGGCCGGCAAGGTGGTAAGTGCGATACGGGTTATTCCTGCGCTTACTCGAATAACTTGTCGTGGAGCGATGAGACGACTCCGCTTGCGCGGGAAATGAACCCGCGGCTGGTCTTCGAGCGGCTCTTTGCCAGCGAATTGCCGAAGGATCGGAGTGAAAGCGTCGCGCGCCGGAAGCTCTACAAAAAGAGCATCCTCGATTTCGTTCTCGAAGACGCCAAGTCGCTGAGCGGTAAGGTTGGCGGGCATGATCGCGAGAAGCTGGATCAGTATCTCACGGCGATCCGCGAGATCGAACAGCGCGTGGAAAATGCCGAGCGGATGGTGGCGTCTGCGAATACGAATGTAGCAGCGGGCTACGAGATTCCGGAAGGCGTGCCGGAGAGTTACGAGCAGCACGCCAAGCTCATGTGCGACATGATGGTGCTGGCTTTTCAGGCTGACGTCACTCGCGTTTGCACCTTCATGCTGGCCAACGAAGGTTCGAACCGCAGTTACCGGAATATCGGGGTTTCGGATGGCCACCACACGCTGTCGCATCATCAGGGCGATCACGCGAAGCAGATGAAGATCCGGGAAATCAACCGCTTCCACGTTCAGCAGTTCGCCTATATTCTCGATCGTCTGAAATCGATTCCGGAAGGCGAGGGGACGTTGCTCGACAATTGCATGCTCCTCTACGGCGGCGGTCTTGCGGATGGCAATGCCCACGAGCATTTCAACCTCCCGCTGGTCATGGCGGGAAGCGGCGGCGGAACGATCACGCCCGGCAGGCACCTCACTTACTCGCGCGAGACGCCGATGTGCAATCTCCTCGTCTCCATGCTGGAGCGCGCGGGGGCGCCAGTGAGTCGCTTTGGAGACAGTACCGGAGCCTTGCGTGGGCTGGATGCTTAACGTGTCGTTACTCGATACTTTGGACGCGGCCGGCCGTTTTGGCGGCTTCTGGCGTCGTCGGCAGATGCGCTGTCTGGTCGGTCCAATACGCCCGGCGGGCTGTATCATTGCTGCGGTCGCAATGTATGTCTCGCCGCTATCTTCGCGGGCTGAGGATGCCAATGCAAAGGTCCCGACGTTGATTCAGGAACTAACAGTCGGAGATCGGCAGGTGCGGCGGGATGCAGCGATGAAGCTGGGCCAACTAGGTCCGGCGGCGAAGGATGCTGTGTCTGCGCTGGTGAAGGCCATCGACGATCCGGATCGGCAGATTTCGACCAATGCGCTGGAAGCACTTGGAGATATTGGGCCGGCTGCAAAGGATGCAATTCCCGCTCTCATCGACGCGCTGGACAGCCGCAAGGTGCGGGGAGCTCGTGGCCAGGGACGGCAGCAATCTGCGCTGCGTGCCGCGGAATCCCTGAGCATGATCGGAGCGGATGCCGTGCAGCCGCTGATTAAGGCATTGGGGAGCGATGATTCGATGCAGCGGCAGTGGGCCGCGAAAGCATTGGGCGGGATCGGTTCGAGTGCGCAGGAGGCTGTACCAGCTTTGGTCGGCAATCTCGGGCATGGTGATCTCGATGTGCATCAAAGCACCATCGAAGCGCTGATTGAAATCGGAAGTTCGGCGATCAAGCCGCTCACCGAAGCGCTTGGATCTTCTGACGCCCGTGTGCGTGAAGGCGCCGCGCGCGCTTTGGCTGGAATTGGGAAAGCTTCAAGGGACGCTGGCGGAAAGCTCGCCGAATTGGCGGAGAAGGATCCAGATACGACCGCGCGTGCTGCGGCATTGGGAGCCCTGAGCCGGGTTGGAGTCGAGCCTGAGCGAAGCATTCCCTTGCTCTTGCAAGGCGTGCGTTCGGGCGACGATACCATGCGGCATGCCGCGGTGAATGGGATCGCTTTGATCCGGCCGTCCGAGACGGTTGCGACCGCTCTGCAGACGCTACTTTCCGATCAGGACCCAGCGGTGCGGCAACGTGCCGCGCATGCACTTAGTCGCCTTGGTTCCAAGGCCGTGCCTGCCGCCGCAGCACTGATCGCCTGCGCGAAAGCCGCGCCTGATGAGCCTGCCTTTACCGAAGCCCTGGCGCAGTCTGGGCAAGCTATCCTTCCGCTCCTGCTTCAGGAACTCGGCACTCCGGCGGGCGGGCAGCCGCCACGGCAGGATTGGGTTTTCCGCGCGTTGCGCGATATGGGCGCGTCGGCAATGCCCGCGCTGGCGAAAGGATTGGAATCGCCGGATGCGAAGGTGCGAGCCGCTGCGGCGCGTGCGCTGGGCGATTTGCCGATTCAGTCGAAGCCGGTAATCAAGACGCTTGCCGGACTTACATCTGACCCGGATGCAACCGTGCGTGCTTCCGCGCTTCGTTCGATTGCCACCGTTCGCACTGAGCGCGATGCGATGATTCCGAAGCTGGAAGCTGCGTTGCAGGACTCGGATCCGCAGGTTCGCAAGGCGGCGTCTGCGGGCCTGGCCGCGATGGGCGCGGTGGAAAAGGTATCAGTGCCGGGCCTGATCGATCTGTTGCATGATAGCGATGCCGCGACTCAGGTGTCGGCTGCGCGTGCGCTCGGCGATCTCGGCGCCAATGCGAATCAAGCTGTCGGCGCGCTGATCGAGGGGCTGAATCAACCGACGCTCCAGTCCTCAGCCGTCGAAGCTCTGGGTAAAATCGGGCCCGCTGCCGAGCCCGCTGGGCCGCGTCTGCTGGAAATAGCCCATGGGAACGATCGCGAACTGGCGATCACCGCGCTGCAGGCGCTTGGTGGGATCGGCAAGCCGATTCCGGGGCTACTGCCGTTTCTCTACGATTCATTGAAAAACGACGATCGCGAGGTGCGGCTTTCCGCGCTCCAATCAATCGTGAAAGCCGAGCCTGATCGCGACAAATTGCTGTCCCTGCTCATTAAATCACTGCAGGACGAATCGGGGCGTATCCGCCGGGTTGCGGCTCTGGGCGTGAAGCCTTACGGCGAGAAGGCGCAGGCCGCGGTGCCTGGGCTGATGGCCATGCTTGATCGCGATATCGACCGGGCTTTGGCGATCGACGCGCTGCGGGCGATTCATGTCCGTGACGTTCAGCACTTGCTTGCAGCGCTGAATAACAAAGATGCCAAGGTGCGAGTCTTTGCCTGCGAGTTATTGAGCGACATGGGATCTGATGCCAAGGATGCCATTCCCGCATTGGAGCAAAAAGCCGAAGGTGATGCCGAACCGGTGCGTACAGCGGCCAAGAAGGCGCTGGCGCGGATTAATGGGAAGAGCTAGCGGCTGGCGGGAAGGTTGGTGACATGGAATGCCGCGCGCGACTTACGTCCGCAGCGAGTGCTTCCACGTCCAAGTCGTGCTGCACTTTTGTTGAGGGAAGAGTTACTCGAGCCGCTTAACCTCCACGTAAGTGACGCCGTGAATGTCATTGCCGATGTGGATGGAAGGTTCCAGTCGTCCAGCGCCACGGGGAAGCTTGATGCCCGTTAGCAGGCACTCCGTATCGCCGGGCCGGATTGGCTGGCGTGCCTGTAAGTCGCCGCAGGTAAGTGTGGCCTCGCCGGCTTCCTTTGCTCGCGCAAAGCGCAGCTTCACATCATACCGGGCGTCCGACACAACGTTCACATCCCAGTAGCCGATGCCAGTTGCGTTCCAGTTTGCTTTTGGGCCGCGCCAATCCTGCCGCGTCAGCAGGACCGGATTTTCCTCCGGAGCTCCGATGCAAATGCGAGGCGGTGCGCTGTAGTCGCGGCCGTGAGTCACGTCATCGAACCACGCGTCGTATTTCGACTTGAGCTCCGCAACCATGGCCGGGTTATCCGCAGCGAGATCGTGCATCTCGAGTGGATCATGCTCCATGTCGTAGAGTTTAAAGTTCGTTCGTCCGTCCCATTTGACGGCTTCGGCGCCGAGTGGCTGCACCAGTTTCCAGTTCTGTGAACGGGCCGCAAAGGAGCGATATCGTTCCGGCGCATCTCCTCGGTGCCATTGAAAGACGAGGGTGCGGTCGGGCCACTCGGCCTTTTCGCCGCGGAGGAGCGGTGCAATGCTCTTTCCATCGAATGCCACGGATTCCGGTTTCTGAATTTCGCAGAGGTCGAGTAGTGTGGGTGTGAGGTCAAATGCGGCAGTGATGCGATCCACTTTTCCACCCGCCTTGAAATGTCCGGGCCAACGCAGGAAGCAGAACTGGTGGATGCCACCTTCGAATGGGGTTCCTTTCCATCCTTGGAAGCCAGCATTGTAGCCGTTGTGCTTCTGACAGCCGTTGTCGGAAAAGAGGATGACGATCGTGTTTTCGGAGAGCTTCAGTTCATCGAGCTTCGTGAGGAGTCGGTTCACGTTGTCGTCGATGTTTTCGATCATTCCATACACGCGCGCCAGGTCCTGGTAATCCTGCTTCGGTGCCATCGGATGTCCTGTCTGCGGAAAGACGCCAGCGCTGAACACATTGTCAGGATAGTGACTCCGATACTCGGCAGGAACCTGATGCGGCGCGTGCGGGCAATTGAAGGCGAGATAGGTAAGGAACGGTTCGCTGCTCTTCTTTGAGATGAAGTCGATTGCGGCGTTTGTGATGACGTCGCTGACGTAGCCATTGGTTTTTACCCATTCGCCGTTGTGCCGAAGCGTCGCATTGAAGTAAGCGCCGCGTTCATCCGCTGGATCTGGAGGATCGCCGGGTTGGGCGAGGCCGCCGCCATTGAGTACGAGCGATTCCTGGAATCCCTTGTCCATCGCCCGCATCGGGAAGTTATCGCCCAAGTGCCATTTGCCGAAGATGCCGGTACGGTATCCGCCCTTTGCCAGCATTTGCGGGAGCGTGACTTCCTTTGGGTCCATCATGGAGCGTCCGAGGAACGTGTCCGTGACGCCGGTTCGGTAGTTATAGCGTCCCGTCATCAGACATGCTCGCGTGGGCGAACACACGGGCATGACGTGGAAATTCGTGAGTGAGGTGCCCTGGCTCGCGAACTGATCGATGTGCGGCGTGTGGACGACCGGGTTTCCGGTCGCGCCGAGTTCGCCAAAACCCTGATCGTCCGTCAGGATGATGATGACGTTGGGTTTCGATGGCTCGGCGGCCAGCGCCGGTGACGCGATGCCGGAGAAGACTAGCGCGGCTAGGAGTTTGAGGCGGAGAAGGGGATGCATTTTTCTGGTCCTCAAGAGGATCCGCAGGAACCGGAAATCTTAAATGAACAGCCGCTGGCCGCGAGCGCGAGCATGGCTCCGATGAAGCGCGGTCAAGGCATCACGCGGAAGCCAATGGTACCTCGTGATATTCCAGCGCCCATTCGCGCATGAATCGGACGCGCGACGGAGTGATCCGGTAGATAACTAACTCCGGGTTATCCAGAGATCCGAGATAGCGCCGGAGCAGGGGATTCCCGTTCCAGATCTCTTCGAGCAATGGGCGATCGGTTAGCATTTCAGCCAGGCCGGTGATTCGCACCTGATCGTGATTCTCGTCGAGATAGCAAAGCTCAACCTGCGGAGATACGGCGATTTCCTGGGTCTTATGATAGGAACGTAAGTTCGCCACATAGACTGTGAAGCCATCGACACGGACGGGTGATACCGGTCGAACGCGGGCCTGGGGGCCATCGACGGTCGCTAACATCGGGAACTTTGCGCGCTTCATGACCTCTTGCGCGAGCGGCACGAGTTCTTCGGGAGTGAAGGGTTTCGGTGTGGGGCCGGGCATGAAGAAAGTGTCCGGAATATGCCCAGCGGAAGCAATCACGGAGCGACGGCTTTATGCGCCGATGCTTACAAATCCGGTATTTGCAGGTGCGTCGCTGCCTTTGTTAGGGCGGCCAGGACGAGAAGCGCGACAAATAATCCGGCGAAGACCCAGACGCTCCGACGCCAGAGCTTGCAAGCCAGGGGGGGCCAGAAGGCTGCGCGTTCGCCAATGCGGTACTGGACGTAACCCCAGAACGCGACCACGAGGAGTTGTCCGGCCAGCAGGGGAAAGATTTTAGCTCCCAGGTCCATGATGGAGGCAAGTTCCGTGGACTGCAGGAGTTGCTGGAAAAGTTCCTGGAAATCCAACGACGGGGTTTGCTTTTCGATTAGCTTCCCGAAGAGTGTGAAACTGGTCACGTAACTGAGGACGGCCAAAGCAATGCTTCTGGGCCATGAGAGCAGCCGCGACGCTCCGAATGCGACGAAGATGCCAGTCGGAAAGAGCAGGACCGCCACGATCCAGGCCCATTTTGGAAGTGGCCGGGCCGCTCCAATGAACTTGGGAAGCGGTGGCGGGGTGGCTGGCGCGTGTGATGGAAGTTCGGACGACATGGCCTGAAGCGAAAAGCCGTTGGCTGCTGGGTTACGGGGGATTTTTGCGTGGAGGCGGTTCTTACCAGTCCTTCGAACGCATCCGCTTTGTCTCGGAGCGGCGTCGTTTCGAGTCGAGAATGCGCTGTTTCAGGCCCCAGGGACGAGGAGCTTTTCGCCGGCGCTCCTTTTCGGCGGCGGCACGGCGGGCGGCACGTTCCTCATGGCGGGCGCGCTCGATCGCGTCGAGGAGTCGGGTCCACGCGAGTTGGCGGTTCATCGATTGTGAACGCGAATCCTGGACCGTGACCGCGATGCCGGATGGATTGTGCCGCAGGGTAACCGCAGTGGAGACTTTGTTGACGTGCTGGCCTCCCGGGCCGGACGAGCGCGCGAATTTCTCGTCGAAATCGGCGGCGTGCAGGCCGAGCCGGGCCAGGCGCGCGGCCCTGGCGGCTTCAGAATCGGAAACGGAAGGCATCGTAACTATTTATCTGTTAGCCGGCCCTTTGGCCAGCAGCGACGCAAGGTCCAGACAAAAGGCGCAAAGTGACACGTTTTTCACTGGCAGCCTATCCGGCTCCCTTTCAAATTTCCCATTCCCATGGAAGTCATCATCAAGCCCGATCCACATTCTGCCAGCAAAGAAGCGGCCCGCATTTTCGAGAGCCAGATCGAACGCAAGCCGAATAGCGTGCTCGGCCTCGCGACCGGCTCGACCCCCGTGGCGCTCTACAAGGAATTGGCCGCGCTGACGGCTGCCAACCTCCTCGATTTCTCGCTCGTCACGACTTTCAATCTCGACGAGTACGTCGGCCTCGGGCCTGACCATTCGCAGAGCTACGCGTATTTCATGCGCGAGAATCTCTTCAAGTTCATCAAAATCCCGGCGGTGAATACGCACATCCCGAACGGGATGGCGAAGGACATCTCCAAACACTGTGAAGAGTACGAGGCGTCCATCCGGCGCGCGGGCGGTATCGACCTGCAGTTGCTCGGCATCGGAGCGGATGGGCACATTGGTTTTAACGAACCTACGTCATCGCTGGCTTCGCGCACGCGGCTGAAGACGCTCACTGCCCGGACTATCGCGGACAATGCCCGCTTTTTCGGCAGCGAGGCCGAGGTGCCGCGCCATGTCATCACGATGGGCGTCGGAACGATCCTGGAAGCCCGGCATTGCCTGGTTCTGGCCACTGGAGCAGGAAAGGCCAAGGCAGTCGCGGCGATGGTCGAAGGACCGGTGACGGCGAATTGCCCGGCCACGGCGCTGCAGATGCACCCGCGCTGCACGCTCATCATCGACGAGGCAGCGGCGACGGAACTCCAGCGTGTGGAATACTATCGCTGGGTGTACGACAACAAGCCGGCCTGGCAGCGGGCGAAGGGCATGATGAGCCTCGACTAAAAGGTTCGCGCCTTTGTGATTGCATCGCAAAACCGGCGGCTCAGTCTGGGAACCCGCCGCCGGTCGAGTGTCCTTATTAATCACTCAGGACACTAGCGTCGCTGATTGAAATGCGGCGGTTCCCGTGGCAGGAAGCCCCTGCGTTCATTTTACCAACCGACTTCGATCCCCATGCTTTTCCGAAACGCTCATCTCATCTTCGCTGATCGCATTGCCCCGCGTGGGAGCGTTCGGGTGAAGGACGGCAAGATCTCGACCATCGTCGAATACGATCTCGCGCCCGAGCCCGGCGAGGAGAGCGTCGATCTGTCGGGCCGCTTTCTGGCGCCTGGATTCATCGATCTGCACATCCATGGAGCGAAGCATCGGGATACGATGGAGGCGACCCCGGAGGCTTTTCGCACGATTTCCCAGCATCACGCGACCGGTGGCACGACGGCGCTGGCTCTCACGACCGTCTGCGCCACAAGCGAGCAGATCGTTCACGTGCTCACGAGCGTTTCGCGTTTCCGTTCGGAACCGATCGTGGGCTCGCGAGTGCTGGGCGTGCATGTCGAAGGACCGTATTTTTCGCCGGAAAAGCCTGGGGCTCACCGCACCGATCTGATCCGTCATCCGGTCCGTGCCGAGTATGACGAATGGTTGATCCACGCTGGCGCGATCACGCAGATGACGCTCGCGCCGGAACTCCCGGGCGCACTGGAATTGATCGAAGCGCTTTGCGAGGCGGGTGTCCGTGTTTCAGGTGGCCATAGCGATGCCTGGGACGAAGATGCTGCGGCGGCTTTTGCCCACGGAATGCGACAGGTCACGCACACGTTCAATTGCATGTCGTCGGCCCGGCGCCGTGGCGTTTTCCGGGTTGCTGGATTGCTCGAATTTGCCTTGGGCGAACCGGAGATTCTCTGCGAGCTGATCGCCGACGCTCGGCACGTTTCGCCGACGCTCATGCGAATGCTTTACCAGGCCAAGGGACCGGACGGCATCGCGCTGGTCACCGATGCCGCCGCTGGGGCGGGGTTGGGTGAAGGCGAGCGCTTCATGCTTGGAGAAATCGCGGGCGTAGTGCGCGATGAAGTCGCGCTTACAGCCGATGAAAAGGCGCTCTGCTCGAGCACGGCGACGATGGATCGGCTGGTGCGCAACATGGTTCAGATCGTCGGGGTGCCGCTGCATGAAGCGGTGCGCATGGCGACGCTGAATCCGGCGCGTGCGCTTGGACTCGCGGAGCGGAAGGGCGTTCTGGAAGTCGGCGCTGATGCCGATCTGGTAGTCCTGAGCGACGAGATCTTCGCCAAGGCGACGTACGTCGCTGGGCAGAAGGTTTTCGAAGCGGCCAAGTAGCGGACGGGTGATGCTTCGATAGGCTGGATCGTTGGCTCTAGCGAGGCAGCATCTTGACGTGCGCCTGTAACGTGACAGTCGGATGCGCGCGCATTTGCAAAGGTGCGTATTTGCCTGAATCCTAGCATGTTATAGCGCCCATTTGGGGCTCGTTTTCTGTGTGCTGCAATTCCCAGGGCGTTGCCTTGGGCTAGGTTATTGCGGCCCCTTTCGGGGCGAAACTTGGCGGAGAATTCTCCGTTTTTACGTTGTCTAAAATACGGAATTGCAACGGACGAAAAATTGCCCAGTTCGTTCAGGTGTCGCGTGCAGAGCATCGATAGCTTGCTGTCCAACAGGCTTACCGTAGAGCGGTGAAAATTACGTGGGAGTGCGGAACGGCTTTCGTCGAGCGCTAACTCCTTTGCGTCGCGCTTGCTAATCCTGCATTCCTGCGCTGTTCTCCGGGGTTTGCTTTATGACCAATCTTTTCGATCTATCCAATGACGTGGCCGTAGTGATCGGGGCTACCGGGGTGCTGGGCGGAGCTCTGGCCGAAGGTCTTGCGCAGGCGGGCGCGCGCGTTGCGGTGCTCGGGCGGAATGCCGAGCGCGGCGAGGCGCGTGCCAAGGCAATCCGTGAAGCGGGTGGGAAGGCGATTTTTGCTTCTGCTGACGCATCGGATCGCGAGATCCTGGCGGCGGCTCGTGCGGCAGTCACCTCCGAATTCGGAACGCCGACGATCCTCGTGAATGCCGCGGGTGGAAATGATCCTCGCGTGACGGTTACGGCGGAGCGGGCTTTCGAGACCATCGCTGCCGATGACTGGAGAGCAGCATACGACCTTAATCTCGTCGGCGGCGCGCTCCTGCCCTGTCAGGAATTTGGCCCGGCGATGTGCGCCGCGGGCCGTGGAAGCATTATTAATATTGCCAGCGTTTCCGCGCATCTGCCGCTTTCACGCGTCGTGGCTTATTCATCGGCAAAGGCTGCGGTGCTCAGCCTGACCCAGTTCCTCGCCCGCGAGTGGGCGCCGAAAGGCGTGCGGGTCAATTCGCTCACGCCCGGTTTCTTCCCGGCCGAACAGAACCGGAAGCTCCTCTTCAATGATGACGGATCGCCGACCGCGCGGACGCAGGCCATCTGGGGTCATACTGCGATGGCACGTTTCGGTGAAGCGCAGGAACTCATCGGAGCCTGCATCTTCCTGGCGAGCCACAAGGCGAGCAGCTTTGTCACCGGCACGGATCTGCGGGTGGATGGCGGTTTCCTGAGCCAGACGATCTAACGAGCGCGCAAGTTGCTTCGCAACAGACACTTCCTCTGTCGGCCTCCTTGTTCCGATCCTTGAGATTGGAGTGGGGAGCGCCAGCGGAGAGCGAAATAGCAGGCCCCAGTGGGATTGGATCAGAGAGCTTCTTTTCGATCCACCCTGCTACAGAAAAAGAAAAACGCCGGGATCCGAAGACCCCGGCGCTTTGGAAAAGCCGGAAACGAGTTCCGTTCAGACTTTTAACTTAGAACACGAAGCGAACGCCAGCGCGGAACCCGAAGTTGTTCAGGTCGCCGGAGCCGTAGCGGTCACCATAGTAGTTCCAGCGGCTGTCGACGAAGAGGCCGAGCTTGGCAGGAACGATACGGTATTCGAGACCAACACCGACGAAGCCGTAGGCCCACGACTGGCCGTCCATCTCAGCGCCACCACCAACGAAGGTGTAAGGAGCGAGGCAGAGGTGGTCGATCGGCAGACGGAAGATGAGGCTGCCTTCGGCGTTGTGGAAGACAGTGGGCTCACCGACGTTGCCGGGCTTGTTCGAATTTTCGTGTGCGTTGATCCAGAAGCCGTCTGCGCTGATGCCGACGTAGCGGGTGAAGAAGTAGTTCACGCCGATACCGCCGCCCCAGCCGTGATCACGAATCGGGCCAGCATGGGTGTCGCCATTGCCGACGACGTAGGTGCCGAACGTGTCGAACTGGAGTTCATGGTCGTTGAAGCAGGTCGTGGGAGGCACGACCACTTTCTTTTCCTTGCCAGTGGAGATCTCCGTACCGGCGAACGAAGTCGCGGCAAGAGCAGCAACTGCGAGGAAGCTGAACGCTAGTTTTTTCATTGATTAGTCCTTGGTTTGGTTTGGTTGTGAGCAAGCTGTGACACTCGCTTGACCGGGAGAGGTAGGGGAAATGGGCCTCGAGTGTAAAGCATTTTTTTTCTCCCAACGGGTTCAGATTGAATCCCTTAACCGGGTGTGGGGTTTTGCCTTAATCAGTGGGGAAACTTGCGTATCGCGTTCAGTGCGGCTTCTGGACGTGGCGCGCAGCTATTACTAAATATGCTGGCGGGCGATTATTGTGGGTAATTAGCCCTGCTGAACGATTGCCGTTTTCCGTTGGACTCCGGGGAGTTTTTAGCCGTTCTGCTTTCCCGCGCATTTTCCGTTTGTATTTCGGAAGATGCAACCTACAGTCGCCGTTCCCTTTTTCCCAAGATGTCTCGCGTATCCAGCGAAATGAAGATTTTTTCGGGCTCCGCTCACCGTGAACTGGCGCAGCGGATCTGCGACTTTGTCGGCGTGCCGCTGGGCGATGCCACCGTGAGCTCGTTTCCTGACGGCGAAACCTACGTCAAGATCAACGAAAACATCCGTGGTCGGGACATTTTCATCGTCCAGCCGACGTGTCCGCCGACGAATCAGAACCTGATGGAGCTTCTGATCATGGTGGACGCCGCACGACGGGCCAGCGCGGCTCGTATTACGGCGGTCATTCCTTTCTTTGGCTACGCCCGCCAGGATCGCAAGGATCAGCCACGCGTGCCGATTACGGCCAAGCTCATTGCCAATCTGCTCACTGCGGCCGGTGTGAGCCGTGTGCTCTGCATGGATCTGCACGCGCAGCAGGTTGCCGGTTTCTTCGATATCCCGGTCGATCATCTTTACGCGGCGCCGGTGCTGATCCGTTATCTCCGCTCCAAGCAATTGAAGGATACGGTGGTTGTGGCTCCGGATGTTGGCGGCGTGAAGATGGCTGACGCCTATGCACAGGCGCTCGGAGCTTCGCTGGCGATCGTTGCGAAGCGGCGCAAGAGCCCGACGGAGACCGAAGCGGTCAACGTCATCGGTGACGTCGAAGGCAAGCCGGTCGTGATCGTGGATGATCTCACGGAGACCGCTGGAACGCTTGCCAGCGCCGCACGCCTTTTGAAAGAGCGTGGCGCCACGCACATCATTGCTGGTGTCTCTCATGCCGTGCTCTCCGACATGGGGATCGAGCGGCTGCGCAATTCACCAATCGAGGAACTCGTCACGTCCAATAGCGTGCCGGTCCGCCAGGTTGCTGGCGTGCCGATCACCGCGCTCTGTGTTGCCGATCTTCTCGGTGAAGGCATCAAGCGGATTCACGACAACGAATCCGTCTCATCTCTTTTCGATATCGGGAAAAACCAAAAAATCTAACTCTCAGTTATGGCCAAACAAATCAAACTCGCAGCGCAGGCGCGCCCTCTCGTGGGCCGTACGGCGGTCAAGAAAATCAAGCAACAGGGCTTTGTTCCCGCAGTCGTGTACGGCGCGAAGCAGCAGCCGCAGCACGTCCAGATCGCCGCGCGCGACATCAAGGACGTCCTCAGCCACGCGACCGGCGAGCATCTTTTGGTGGAACTCGAGATCGCTGATGGCGGCAAGTCTGTCAGTAGCCTCGCACTGATCCAGGAAGTGCAGCACCACCCGCTCCGCCGCGATGTGCTTCACGTCGATTTCCACGCCGTTTCCGCAGACGAGCACATTCACGCGGAAGTGCCGATCCAGACCGTGGGCGAAGCCAATGGCGTCCGCAACTTCGGTGGTATTCTCGAAGTCGCCATGCACTCTCTCGAGATCGGCTGCTTGCCGAAGGATCTGCTCGAGGTCATCACGATCGACGTTTCCGCTCTCAATGTCGGTGACGCCATTCACGTCCGCGACATCCAGCTTCCAGCCGGTGTCGTTGCTCGCGCCGACCAGGATCTGACGGTCGTCCGCGTTGCTCCTCCGACTGTCCAGGAGGAAGCTCCTGCTGCCGCCGCTGCCGCTGCGCAGCCGGAAGTCATCAAGGAGAAGAAGCCGGCGGAGGGCGAGAAAAAGTAATTCGATGTGCGGCCTGCGGCCCTGTAGATCGGCGATGCCTCGAGGCTTGCGATTCGCAAGCCTTGCTGGCGCTCCGCGCGGGGCCGAAACGATTTTTTCAAGATCATGGCCGCTCCTCAACTCCGGCTCATCGTCGGTCTCGGCAATCCGGGCCGCGAATATGCCGCGACCCGGCACAACGTCGGATTTATGATCGTGGAGCGTCTGGCCAGCGAAGCCCGTGCCGAATTCCGCCCCGAGAAATCGTGGCGGGCGGACGTGGCACGTCTGGATGGTCTGTTTCTCTGCAAGCCGCTCACGTACATGAACCTGAGCGGCGAATCCGTGCGTTCGCTGAGCCAATTCTACAAGATCGCGCCTGAAGAAGTGCTGGTCATCCTCGATGACATGGCGCTTCCACTGGGCAAGCTCCGGTTCCGTCCGGAGGGTTCGGCTGGCGGCCACAATGGCCTGCAGTCGATCATCGATCATCTGGGCACTCGCGAGATTCCCAGGCTGCGTGTCGGAATCGGCGCTGCGGCCCCGGGGGCTGCCGTCGGCCATGTCCTCGGTCAGTTTGCCGCGGATGAACGCGAGACCTTGGAGCAGACGCTCTCCCGCGCCGTGGAGGCCATCCGCTGCCTGCGGGAGAAGGGTATGCAGGCCGCGATGAACGGCTACAATTGAGGGAATCGAAAAATTCCGATCCGAGTTTACTTACCGAAACCAAGCTACATTACTACCTGATCCAGTTATGAATAATCGATACGAAGGACTTTTGGTCCTCAACGTCAAGGGCAGCGAAGAATCTGCCAAGGAAATGATCGAGCGCATCGAAGGCGATTTCAAAAAGGAAGGCGCCCAGATCGAGCAGGTCCAGAAGATCGAACGCCGCAATTTCTCGTACGTGGCCGGCCCGCTCGATAGCGGCTACTACGTGAACTTCATCTTCCAGGGCGAGCCCAAGCTCATCGACCGCCTGAAGACCAAGTTCAAGCTCGACGGCGACGTCTATCGTCAGCAGTACATCAAGCTGCCGGCGAAGAAGAAGACCCGCGAATAACGCGGCTTCCGTCCGGATTTTTAACTCTCACTCGCAAAGGAGCCACGCCATGCCGAATCTCAACAGGGTGCTGCTCATGGGCAATCTGACCCGTGATCCAGATATCAAGTACACACCAAAAGGGACCGCTGTGGCGGAAATCGGCTTGGCGATCAACCGCGTTTACTCGACGGATCAAGGCGAACGCCGGGAGGAAACCACGTTTGTCGACGTAGAACTCTGGGGCCGCCAGGCAGAGATTGCCGGCGAGTACCTGAAGAAGGGTCGCCCGGTTTTCATCGAAGGCCGGCTCAAGCTCGATACGTGGGACGATAAGCAGACCGGCCAGAAGCGCTCGAAGATGCGTGTCGTGGGCGAGGCGATGCAGCTTCTTGGAGGTCGCGGAGAAGGCGGACCTGGAGGAGGCGTCTCCGAAGAGGACATGCCGCGCTCGAGCTCAAGGCCAGCTCCGGCTCCGCGCCAGGCTCCCAAGCCTGCGATGAAGAAGCCTCCGGTTGATCCCGATCTCGACACTGTCGAGGACGACGACGTTCCGTTCTAAAGCGAGGTTTTAGAGTCAAGTGTCACAGCCAGCCGGGCAGGTTTCTGCTCCGCTGGCTGTGCTGCTTTTTGGAGATGGTGGGCGGAGCGCAGTTTAGGCTCACAGCTAACTTCCTCCATCGCTCGGCTGGGATGTGATCCGCCGTTCTACTGGACCTGGTAAACCCAGAGCTCCGTGCCCTTGTAGCCGAATTCCGAACCCGCGACGGTTGCGCTGAAGTAGAGGCGCGAGATTGGCGGAATCGCGAGCGTGACGGCGGTCATTCCGCTTGGATTGACGATCGCGTTGCCCTGCGGGGTCGTCGCTGGCGTCGCTCTGGCGCCCGCTACGTTGTTCGTCTGCCAGAGGATGCGATTGCCGTTGCCGTCGTCACCGGCGAAGAAAACCAGGCCCGTCCCGTTGTCGTCGAGCAGTGGAGTCATGCCGACTGGATTGCTGACGTGGTTGAGATTTGCCGTAGCCGGCGAAAGAGTGGTGTCCGTTGCAAAGACCTCGCTGGTTCCGCCGGGAGTGCCGTCCGTCCGGTACAGATAGGAATGCGTTCCGTCCGGGGTCGCAATGAAGTAGGCGAATTTGTTTCCGGCGTTGACGATCCCACGCGGATTCGAGTCACCAGAGCCGAGGTTGATATCCGCAAGCAGAGTGGTGGTTGAGAGCGGATCTGACTCCTGGCTGATCCAGAGTTCGTTTCCGTGGGTGCTGTCTTGCCCTGCGAAAAGGATGCCGCCGCCAAAGGCCGCGAGGTTTGTTGGATTAACGCCCGCGCCGTTGGTGACACACACCGTATTGATCGTTGAGCCGTCTGTGATCCAGAGCTCACGCGTTCCCGTGTCGGTGACGCCAGACGCGCTGAAGTAACAGTGACCACCGGGGTTTGATGGACTTCCAGTGCCGGTCAGGTCGTCCGGTTCCAGCGCCAGCGTGGTAGTGATGTTGTAGGTGCCGAGGTTCGGACTTTGGGTGGTCGGATTCTGCGCGGTTCCGTCGCTGGCCCAAAGTTGAAACGGATTGTTCGGATTGGCTGACGGCGGAAGGCCCGCGCCGAAGACCAGGCGCTCGTTTCCACCCGGCAGTTTCACATCCACCAATTGATACGGAATGGAGCTGATCTGGAAAATATTCCCGGCTCCATTCGCGTTGAGGTCCTTGAAAAGCTTCGTCCCGGTTGCCGTGCCGTTGCTGCTCCAGAGCTCATAGCCCTTGCTGGCTTGGGTGCCTTTGGCGGGTTCGATGGCCGCAAAGAAAAGCCGGCCGTTCTTCGGGTCGTTGTTATTGAATGTCGTTAGGAACGACATCGGAATCTGGAGCGGCGTGATCTGATCAACCTTCTTAAGGACTACAGTCGTGGCTGGCGTCCCGCGGCTCGTCCAGAGGCCGCTATTCAGGACATGAAAATAGAGCTGCTCTTTTCCCGCTGGGCCTTTCACGACGAACTGATCGACGGAGTTCGGCAAGCGCTTGAGGAGCGTCGGCGCAGTATCCAGCTTGGGATTGATGCCTGTGCCCTTGAGCAGATTCTTTACGAAGAGGGCAGGGCCGATCTTGTCTTTGGCGGTAAAAAAGAGCTTTCCATCCACCTGGGTCAAGTTCGCCGGATCAGAATCGCCCTGGACGTTGATATTGCTGATCGGGACGGCCGTAATGGCTGCTGACTGGGCCTGTGCGCCAGAGGCGAGGATGCCAAGAGTAAGGATTCCGATGGACTGAGATAGGAACTTCATGCGGCGGACAGGCGAAAAGTCGACTGGTTACTGTCTGGGCTCCTTGCCGTCCGGCAACTGCATCTCGAAAACCGTCTCGGCTTCTCCTTCATGCTGTCCGGGGCGCGGCTCGAGGCCGAGCGACTGGTAAGCGCGCTCGAGAGCGGCGGGGCTATTGCGGAGTTCCGGAAAGACGGCGACGAGCCGTTGCTTGATCCAGCGTTTGGCGAGCTGGTGGTCGATCGGATGGAGCGGAGGCTCCTGGCGAAATGCGCGCTTAATGAGATGGAAGACGGATTTCATTCAAACGCGGGATGTTAGCACGGGAGAAGAAGTTAGGAAGCCGGGGATTGCGCCGATTTCACTTGGTCAAGCGGTTGCGGCTAAGTCCCAGGAACGCGGTACGATAGCGCGGGTCTCGAGTATTGCGAGAAAGAAATTATCAGTCCGGCGGCCTTGCTGCCAACTGCAAGATCGCGCAACTCCGGTTGCGTCAGACGATCGCCGGCAGCAGGATCTGGAATCGGGTGTGACCCGGCTGACTATCGAACTTCAGCAAACCGCCGATTTGCTGAATGCACCCCGAGGCGACGTTGAGGCCGAGGCCGGCTGCGTTCTGCCTGGGTTTCGTGGAGAAAAATGGCTCAAATATCTTCCCGGCCATCTCGGCGTCAAACCCCGGGCCGTCGTCGATCACGTTGATCGTGACCCAGTGGATGGGGTGGCTGGCGTTGCTGCTGCTGGACGGGAGCGGTTCGGTAAAGGAATCGCAGCGAACCTGGATCGTCACCTGCCCGCGAGGCGCTGCTTCGCAGGCGTTGCGGACCAATTCGAGGAGTGCATTTTTCAGGCGGGCCAGATCGGCGCGAATCGGCGGAAGTTTTTCGGCGATCTCGACTGTAATCGAGGTGTTCGGTCCGGCAAAGGTGTCGAAGCTGTTTTTGAGCAGTGGAATGAATTCTTCCAGCTTCGCTTCGCGCCAGACCACGGCAGATGGGCGCACCAGTGCATGGGTACGATCCATCAGTTCCGATGCGGCTCGCGCACCTTCCTGGATCTTGTTCAAGCCGTCGCGCGTTGCGCGGTCGAGGCCTTCGCGATCGAGGAGAATTCCCACGTAGCCGTGAAAGAGAGTCAGGATATTGTTCATCCGGTGGGTGAGGCCGCGGACCAGATGATCTTGGAAAGGCAATTGCTCGGACTGCATGGGTACAAGAAATGAGAAAGCACAAATCGTGCTCACTTCTTGCGTTATCAGCGCTTTCCCCGGACCGCCATTTGGCTCGCTTGCCGCCTCAGATCCGCGCGAGATTCCATCTCAGCGGCATGTCTCGCACTAATTCCAGCCAGGCATAACTGGCTGGAGCACCGCGATTTGGACGGGTGATACAACCGGGATTCAGGAAACGCGTGTGACCGATCATTTCGTTCCTGGGAACGTGGGTATGGCCATGAAACAGAAGGTCCACGCCCTTGGGCGCGATACGCGGCGGGATGTGGACGAGCAGGATGGACTGGCCCTCGAGTTCGAAGGCCGATTCCAGCGGCCAATCCATGCACGAGTCGCAATTGCCTCGGACCACGCGCACAGGTGGTCCAATTTTCCGCATGGCATCAATCAGCGACGGCTCAGTGACATCGCCGAGATGCCAGATTTCATCCGCTTCCGTCAACCGGTCGAAGAAATTCTTCGGCAGGCGGTCGTGGGTATCGGCGATGACGGCTATCCGCATCCGATGTCCTCTGACTTGTTGAGGAGAAGGAAAAATTGGAGCGCTTCCGCAACTGCCGAGCGCCGGCTTACTGCGCGCCCGGCGTCTTTGGCGGGGCTGTAGGGCCAGACACCGACCTCCGCGATGAGGACTGGACCTCAAAGGAATTCTGCATCACGTCGCGGATCCGTTCGGGAGTCTGTGGCTTCGTGGTCTCGTAATCGACGTTGCCATCCTTGCCGATGATGATGAGAGCGAAGTCTCCGGTCACTCCGTAGGCGGCGGCGACGGCCTGTGGGTTGTTGGCCAGCGCGAATGGAATGTTCGACTGCACAGCACCGCCATTGCTGTTCTTGAAGGCTGCAATGAAAACGGCCTTCCGGCTTGCAAACGTCTGGTACAGATCGCGCAGCCACACGAGCTGCTTCTTCAACGGCTTGGCCTTCGGCGAATCGGCGATGATCAGCACGACCGGCTGTCCACGCAGACCGCGAAGCGACTGAGCGTGAGCCGGCCCAGGAAAGGTCACGTCCGGGGCGGGGCGGACGACGGCAGCATGAACGGTGCTCGCAAAGAGAAGGAACAGGATGGCGTATTTCACAGGCGCGGGAAGATGACGATCGGTAATGGAATCGGAAAATTCGGCTCGCGCCTTATACTTTCATGATGTCGGCTTCCTTCGCCGACAGAGCGTCTTCGATCTGTTTCACGAACTGGTCGGTGAGCTTCTGAATCTCCTTCTCGTAGTTGGCGAGATCGTCTTCGGCGATGGCGTTGTCCTTCTCAGCCTTTTTCAGGGAGTCCATCCCATCGCGACGGGCGGCGCGCACGCGGACACGGGCTTCCTCGGCCATCTGCTTGATGCCTTTGACGAGATCACGGCGGCGCTCTTCGGTCAGCGGGGGCACCGGCAGGCGTATGAGCTTGCCGTCGGTGGCTGGATTGATACCGAGCTTCGATTCCTTGATGGCTTTTTCGATGTCCTTGGTCGTGCTGCCATCGAAAGGCTGGATGACGAGCAGGCGCGGTTCGGGTGTCGTGATGAGCGCGAGCTGCTTCAACTTCATCTGGGAGCCGTATGCTTCGACGTCGAGATTTTCCACGAGGGCAGGGGAGGCCTTGCCCGTGCGCACCGCGGCAAATTCGTGCGTCATGTAATCGACGGCTTTTTCCATCGAAGTCTCGGTTTCCAGCAGGGTTTCGTCGGGATCCATAAATTTAAAAAGTCAGAGGTTGCGTCGCCTGGCTGTGAAGCCCCCGGCTAATTCGAATTCGCTATTGATCGCAAACCAGCGTGCCGACCTGGTGGCCGAGCACTGCTTTTTTGATGTGATCGGGCGACATCATGTCGAAGACGATGATCGGCACCTTGTTTTCCATGCAGAGCGCGAAGGCCGTCGAGTCCATGACCTGCAGGCGCTTGGAAAGTGCTTCGGAGAAACCGACCCGCTCGTAGCGCGTCGCGGTCGGATCCTTGAAAGGGTCCGCAGTATAGATGCCGTCCACCTTGGTCGCCTTGAGGATGACCTCGGCGCCGATTTCGCTGGCCCGCAGCGCGGCGGTGGTGTCGGTAGAGAAAAAGGGATTGCCCGTGCCGGCGACGAAGATCACCACGCGGCGAAGCTCGAGATGGCGCACGGCGCGACGGCGAATGAACGGTTCGGCAACGCTTTGAATCGGAATGGCTGTCTGGACCCGCGTGGCGAGGCCCAGGCTTTCGAGGCCGCTCTGCAGCGCGAGGCCATTGATGACCGTGGCGAGCATGCCCATGTAATCGGCGGTCGTGCGTTCCATGCCGCGATGGCTGGCCGCGAGTCCTCGCCAGATATTGCCGCCGCCGATGACAATGGCAACTTCGACGCCCATCTCGTGGACCTCTTTGACCTGGGTCGCGATTTGGCTGACGATTTGCGGGGAAATGGTATCCGGGCTCCCAGGCTGCTTGAGGGCTTCACCACTCAGCTTGAGAACGATCCGGCGGTAGCGCGGGGTATTGGAAGACGACTCGGTAGTAACAGGGCTCGGTGCGGGAAAGGGCATCGCGCGTGGAGTGAACAGGGCAGGTGCACAAAGTTCAATGTCCAAGTGCCGGGACCGACCAAATTGCGATCAGGCGCTCGTTCCGGAGCCCTTTCCTTCGTCGCCAGCGACCGCAAATTCGCGCTTTATGAAGTCGAGCGCTTCGTCCCGATCGTTCAGGGTGCCTTCAAGCTGCCGAGATTGCACGGCTTCCAGGACTTCCTTGAAGTGCGGGCCGGGCTGGAATCCGAACGCGATCAGATCCTTCCCTGTCACCAGCGGCGGCGGAATCAGCGGCGCATGGGAGAATTCCTCCCTGCGGGCCTTGAGGAATTCATAGTTGGTCAGATCCGCATGGCTACTGGTGCAATCCACGCGGTGCAACTCGAGTTCCTGCTCGAAGCCGTCCCGCGCCATGAAACGCTTGAGCCGCGAGACGCGCATGTGTTGAACGTCCTTGAAGATCATGTGGTTGGCGACGGCCTCGACCGTCGCGTCGATCTCGGTGCGCGGGAAGCGTAGGCGCGTCATGATGTCTTCCGTCATCTTCGCGCCCACTTTGTCATGACCGGAGAAACGGATGCGCTGCTCCATGGGGTCGAACGAATAAGTCGGCGGCTTTCCGATGTCGTGAAATAGAACGGAGAGAATCAGCGAAGTGGAGACTTCCGCCGGTAGCAGCTCGACCATGCGGCGCGTGTGGACGAAGACGTCGCCTTCCGGATGGAACTGTGGCGGCTGCTCGCAGCCTTTGAGCGCTTCGATTTCCGGAAGGATTTCAGCAAGCAGCCCGCTTTCATCGAGCAGATCGAAACCGCGGAGCCGGTGAGGCGAGAGGAGAATCTTGACCAACTCTTCACGGATCCGCTCCGCGCTTACATCATGGATGTGCTTGGCATTATCCACCACCGCCCGCCAGGTGTTACGCTCGATGTCGAATCCGAGCACCGTGGCGAAGCGGACTGCGCGTAACATGCGGAGGCGGTCTTCGCGAATGCGATCGTGCGGATTGCCGATCGCGCGAAGTATCTTTGCATCCAGATCGCGGCGGCCGCCGACATAGTCGATCAACTCTTCTTTGATGGGGTTGAAGAAAAGCCCATTGATCGTGAAGTCACGTCGTTCGGCGTCTTTCTCTGGCGTCGAGTAAGTAACCGTCTCGGGATGCCGTCCGTCCAGATACACGCCGTCCGCGCGGAATGAGGCGACCTGAAATTCCTCGCCATTTTCGAGCACGGAGATCACGCCAAAGTGCGCGCCAATCGCGATGGTGCGAGGAAAGAGCGCCTGGATTTGAGCGGGTTGTGCGTCGGTCGCAATATCGTAATCGTGCGGCGCCACGCCTCGGAGCATGTCGCGAACGCAACCGCCCGCGTAGAGGGCCTTGAATCCGGCGGTCTGAAGGCGCTCAACGATGGAGCGGGCTGCGGTGGCGAGTGTGCGAGGCATGAGTACGGCTAGACATATTGGACGCCGGAGCGGCCCCTGGCGTTCAGCGGAATCTGCAGCAGAATGCAGATTTATTGGGGCTTCTGCTCGGCTGTCGGGCTCGCTGAAGTGATCTTGCGTTTTGCAGCATCAAGCTTCTTCTGGACTTTCTTGTTATCGAGGTCGTCCTGATGCAACGCGAGAGCCTTTTCCCAGTAACGGACGGCCTCGTCCATTTTCCCAAGTTTTAGGTAAGTATCAGCCAGATGATCGTAAACGGTGGCGTCCTCCGGCTTCAGGTTATCCACCGCACGGAGGAGCCATTTCAGCGCCTCGTCGAGCTGGCCTTTCTTGTAACAGAGCCAGCCGAGGCTATCCAGAAAAGCGCCGTTGTCGGGATCCCCGGTCAGCGCCTTGTGGATCATCTCTTCCGCTTCTTCCAAATTCTGTCCGCGATCCGCCCACATATAACCGAGGTAATTGTAAGCCTGCGCAGAGTTATTCGGATCGAGCGCGATGGATTTCTTCAACAGGCTTTCCGCCATCTCCAGCATGCCGGCCTGTTCCGCGGCGGCGCCGTAGGTGAAATAGAAGGTCGAGTTGAGTAACTCCTCGTGCCCGTTGGTCTCGTAATCGCTCTTTGCTTCGGCAAAGGCTGCCATTGCCTCGGTGTGGTGCTTGGCCTGGCTGAGCGCGATGGCTACGAGGAAATGTGTCTGCGGCTCTTCCGGAAATCTCGCAAGCGCAGCCTTCGCGGTATCGACTGCGTCGTCGAACCGTTTCAGTCGCATCTGCATATCGGCCAGATGGAGATGATTCTCCGGCTTGCTGCTGTCGAGCAGAGTGCTGTGTTTGTAGTTCTCCAGCGCCTTGTCGAAATTGCCCTTCTGTTCGTAAAGCTGGCCGAGGAATTCGTATTGCTCGAAGTTGAGCGGGTCGTCCTTGGTGATTTGCTCCAGCAGTTTGATGGCTTCGTCACGATCGCCGGTCTGGAGCAGCGCCTTCGCCAGCTTTTCCTTGGCATTCGCGAGTACAGAATCGTCGGAGGTCGACGAATTCGGCTTCATGGCGATGGCCTTGAAAAAGTAGGGGATCGCTTCCTTCACCTGCTGGGAATCGATGAAGTAATTGCCGACCTTCGCCTGTACCGTGGCGTCGTTCTTGCCGAGTTCGGCAGCCTTGTGAAAGAGATCGTTGGTCAGCTTCGCCGCCCCTGCCGGATCCCAGGTGCTGTCGTCCTTGAGGTGGACGTGCATGTAAAGATCGCCGAGCGAGAGCCAGAAATCAGGATCGGTGCTGGTCGCCTTCATCCCGCGTTGGAGAACCTGTTCGGCCTTCGGCGCCTGGTTCAGGTTCGTGAGCAGCTCGAACACGGCGGCGTATCCAGGAAAGTAGTTCGGATCCACCGTCAGAGCCTGGTCGGCGTACTTCAACGCCAGATCCGGCTTCTTCAGATTCTTGACGTAGATCTGGGAAAGGAACACCAGCGGCAGCGCTTCGTGAGGCGACGCTTTGATGTTGTCCTTCAGGATCTGGATCGCAGTCGATGGATCGTCGCGCTGCAGCAGCATCGACGCAGCCTTTGCGGCGATCTGGCTATCGGACGGATCGAGATCGAGGGTCCGTCGGAACGACGCGAGTGCAGCGTCGTTGTCGGAGTTGTCTTCCGCGAGAACTCCGGCAGAGAAATTAGCAAAAGCATCGGCCCGGCGCTCCTCATCCTTCGTGAGAAGGAGATCAGGAGCTGCCGGGCGGGACGATGGATAGGCGTCTGCGAAATCGCCTGGAATAGGAATTCCTGACGAACTGGAGCGCTTGGCTCCGGAATCACGGACGACGTCCGATGCTGGTCTGGCCGCCGGTTTCCCGGCTTTGGCTGAGGCCGCAGAAAGCGGACTCGAGAAAGCAAAAAGACTCGCGGAAGCCAATAGCCCAAGCTGCCCTAAACGGAAACTTGCAGGCTGACGCGGCTTCATCCGCAAAATCTAAGCGCTAGCTCTTATAGCGCAAACGCTTCTTGTGGCGGTTTTCTTTCATCCGCTTTTTGCGTTTGTGCTTGGCGATTTTTGCCTTCCGGCGCTTTTTGAGTGATCCCATGTTTGAAACTGTGGCGTATTAAAAGGGGCGGAGAGAAGAGCACGATTTCAGAGCTGGAGCAAAGGAAAAAGTGCCATTCAAGTGAGGAAACCGTAAAAATTAACCGCGAAAGCGAGGTTTTGGCGTTAGTAAACGACCTTGTTAAGCGGGTATTCGATAATCCCCTCGGCTCCGAGTGCCTTGAGCTGAGGAATGATTTCGCGAACGATTTTTTCGTCGATGATCGTTTCGACGGCGACCCAGTCGGAGGAAGCCAGATGCGCCACCGTGGGGTTGCGGAGGGCCGGCAGGGCCTTGAGCAGGGCGGCGAGCTGCGACTCGGGAAGGTTCATCTTCAGGCCGACCTTGTCGCGGGCAGCGAATGCTCCCTGGAGGAGCAGGACGAGGGTGTCAATCTTGGCCTTTTTCCAGTCGTCCTTCAGGGCCTTGTGATTGGCGATGAATTGCGGCGACGATTCCATGATCGTCTCGAGAATCCGGAGCTTGTTGGCGCGGAGCGACGAGCCGGTTTCTGTGACGTCCACGATGGCGTCCACGAGATCGGGCACCTTCACTTCGGTGGCGCCCCAGGAGAATTCCACCTCAGCGGTCACGCCATGCTGGGCGAGATAGCGGCGGGTCATTTCCACGGCTTCGGTGGCGATGACTTTGCCCTGTAAATCCTTGATCGAGCGGATCGACGAGTCTTCCGGTACAGCGATGACCCAGCGGGTCGGCTTGGCGCTGGCCTTCGAGAAAGTCATTTCCGCCAGGCGTGCGACGTCCGAACCGTTGTTTTCGATCCAGTCCTTA
>FTCV01001517.1_pt1 | contig 25092 bp, 17 predicted proteins | sample 1639691 | NCBI WGS metagenome assembly FTCV01 (sample SAMEA3914864, study PRJEB12502) | metagenome | biome: forest; material: soil | place: USA | collected 2012-03-12 | depth 0.3 m
AAACTAGCCGAGCAGCTCAAGGGCTTGAAGGACCCCGATTATGCAACGGCCACCGAATTGACGCCGCTGACAAATCTGCGTTCAGACGCGGGCAAGTTCCTGGAAGGAACACCGGGAGATAAGGATCTGGAGAAAGCCGAATCGCTGCTGAAAGGCTCTCCCCAAGTGATCGAATCGGTCAAGCAAGCGGTGGCCTTGCGTTTCGACACCGAGAAGCAACGGCTCTCGAACGAGGCCGACAAGATCAAGGCGCCCGCGGGCTCCACATCGCAAGAAGAGCTCGCGATCACCACCGCCGCCGGACTCGTCAAGTCCACTGTGGGCGGCGCCTTGACGCCAGAAATCCTGATCGACGGGCGCAATAAACTCCAGACGGCGCAGGAACTCGTCACGAACACCGAACTCGCAGTCAAGGACCGCGCCGGCAAGCGCCTCGTGGCCCTCAAGAAATGCACAGCGGTTGCCGATCCGGCGGGTGCCAATCCCACGCAAACGCAGCGCATGACCGTCCAGCGGAAGAAGGTCACCGACCTTCTGCCCAAGCCGCCGATCACCGACAAACAATTGTTGGACGCGGAGAAAGAGCAGCTGGAATTGGAAAAGCTGGCCACAACCATCAAGAGCGAAGTGACCGAGCGCGCCAAGTACGAAACGCGCTTGCTCGAGGTCACGAAACTGGTGAATGCCTCCGTCGGCTCGGTCGGGACCGCCGGCGAAGCTTTCCTCACAACGGCGCTGGGCAACGCCAAGAATACCGGCGACACGGCAACCGACGCGAGCGGCTGGCAAAAAGCCGTCGTCGCGCTGACAAAGCTCAGCAATGATGTTCCCGTCGTGATTTCCTATTACGAGAAACACGACGCGCTCGTCCTCATCAAAGGCAACTATACTTCCACCGAACCTAGCAACACCGAGAAAGCGCGGCTCGAGGGGATCATCACCGCGGCGGAAGTCCTGGCGACGAACAAGGATTTCCCGGGCGCCAAGGCCAAGCTGCTCGAGTTCACTAACGATCTAAACGTGAAAGAGGTGGGCGAATTTTATACCGAGCTCGATAACCTCCGCTCCAATTCAGGAGAAAAGCTGGCGAAACTCAAGAGCAACCCGCCTCCGACGAACAAGCCTTTGCACCTGAAGCCCGATATCGAGCTCAAGGCAATCAAGGATCCTTGCATCGGCACAACTGACAAAGTCGCGTACGCGACCGCGAAAACGAAGATGACCGCCTTCAAGAAGCGCATCGACGACAGCTACGAATACACGGAGCTGTACGACGAACTCCTTGCCTTCAAGAATGGCGCGACCTACGGCCTGCTCGATCCCACGGAGAAAAGCACGATCGACACCGCGCTGAGCAATGCCAAAGCCAAAGCGGACAATCCGCCGCCGGGCGATCCCGCCGCGGCCATCACCGAGCTGAAGTCAGGCGCCGTCATTGGTCCCAAAATCACGGAGCCCACCGCCGCGGCCAAGTCCTCCGGCGAAGCCCATCAGTTATACGATGCGTTGAAACTGTTGTCTTCCGCCGGCGCCCCGACCTTGCATGTCAAGGGCCTGCTCGACGCCGCCGACCTGGAACTCACCGGCAAGAAGTTCAAGGTGGCCGAGGGGCTGTTCAATTCGCTCATCCCGGTCTGCCGGGACGCGATCGGCTATGTCGAACAACTTGCAAAAGCGGAATCGATTTATGCCGGCACGGCGACCACCGAAGCCAAACCGGACGTGCTCAAGCTGGGCAAGGACCAGGCGGCAACGAACGACTTCAAGGGGGCGACGCCGCTACTCGTCTCGGGCCTCGAGACTCTGAAGGAATTCGCTGCCTACGACGGCCGCCTTACCACGGTCAAAGAGTTGAAGTCCACCCTGCCTTCCACCTCCCTTGATGAGATCAGTCTCATCGACGAGGTGATCAAGGATGCCGGGACGCTTGCCACCTCCGCCAAGTACGTCGAGGCCAAAGCCGCGCTGGACGCGCTCAGCCGCGTGCCCGAACTGGCCGAAGCAGACAAGAATCTCACCACTTACCTGGAGAAACACGAAGAGTTGAAGTCCAAGCGCCAGGCGCCGCTGGCCGCGCTCGAGCTCACGGAAGCCAAGGATTTCTTGAATCTGTTTTGGACCGAGGCCGAGGACTTTGCCTTGAACAAGAAGTACAAGGAGGCGGTCGGCAAGTTGAACGACCTCGAAGCCGCGATCGGACCCGCCCTGAAGTTTGCCCGCGAACGCGCCGGCGTGAAGGTCGTTAACAAGCAGCTGGAGGATCTGAACACCGCGGGCAAGAATGCCTACGCGCCCCCGACCGTGACCAAAGATACGCTCCTCGCCTCCTTGACGGCCGCGGATGTCGCTGCAAAGAAGGGCGATTTTGCAACCGGCTTTGACAAATGCACCGAATTTCGCCTCGCCGCGCGCGCTATTTGCAAGACCGTGGCGCAAAATCACGATGCGAATGAAGGCACCGCCAATGTGCACCCGCACAGCTATGCCAAGCATCTGAACTCGACCGACACCGATCGGGAAAACCGGGTCAAGACCGGCGTGCCGGATCCGTTGACGCGGTCCGCATCCGGCTTCGATGACGCGGAGAGCTGGCTCGCCACCCACGCGCTCTCGCAGGAGAAAGGCGCCACTCAGCCGGGCGTGAATCTCTCGATGAACAACAGCACCCCGGTGACCGACAAAACTAAGATCGCAGTTTATATCGAACATGGCCGCCCCATTGGGTCCTCGATGGTCGGCATGCAGGAAAAGCAGGTCGCGCTGGGAACCGGCAGCCCGAACAAAGGCGAGACCAAGGGATCCGGCACCTACGACCGCGCCGTCAAAGTCACGGGCTTCACGCGCACCGTGTCCATTTACCAATTCGACGCAACCGAAGGGACCGACGGAAAATGGGTTCTTCTGACGCAATATCCTTACACCAATGATTGGGACGCGGAGCGCGGCTGCTATACCAAACCGATTCCAGGCTAATCTATGACCATCAGCAACACGATGCTCCGCAACTATCTGGAGCTCATCACGCTTACTTATTTCGTCGACCACAACGAGATGCCCGAGGACCTGAGCGAGTTCGATTCCTATATCGACACCGTACGGCGCAATGCGGAGGCCTCCGCCGATCTCCCGTGGTTGCTGCGCGGACTCCAATACCTGTTGAACGCCCCCGACGTGAATCTGGAGGACTACGGCGGCGGAGTCTTCCCGCTCCACGCAGAGGATGTCCGCAGCATCATCTGGCGCGTTCTCGATTATCTCCAGGCCCCCGGCGGCACGGCGATGCCGGTCGTGCCAATCACCCTCCCCGACATGACCGGCGACGAATGGCGCGCCTACAAGGCCAGCCTTGCCACGGCGTGATCGCAGGAAGTGTGTCATCAAAGCCGTAGGCCTCGCGTTTCGTCTCGCGCTGGCCCCGGTCGGCCTGTTTTGCTCCCCGCATTCTTTGATTCCGCATGGAAACCTCCCTCCCAGACGCTCCGACGACAACGACGCAGCCGACTTCGAAGATGCCGCCCGGCATCCCCTACATCATCGGCAACGAAGCGGCCGAGCGCTTCTCCTTCTACGGGATGCGCTCGATTCTCACGATTTTCATGACGCAATACCTGGCCACGAGCGCCGGGGTGGCGGACCACATGAGCGATGAGGAGGCGCAGGAAAAATTCGCCTGGTTTGTGGGAGCCGTCTATTTCACGCCGATGCTGGGAGCGGTGCTGGCTGAGGGCTACTGGGGAAAATTTCGCACCATCCTCTGGCTATCCATCGTCTATTGCTTCGGCCACTTTGCACTCGCGCTGAATGACACGCGCCTGGGGCTCTTCATGGGACTTGGTCTCATCGCCCTCGGCGCCGGCGGCATCAAGCCGTGCGTCTCGGCCAACGTAGGCGACCAGTTTACCGAGGCAAACAAGCATCTGCTCTCACGCGCCTTCGGCTGGTTTTACTTTTCCATCAATGCCGGGTCGTTCCTTTCCACCTTGGCCTGTCCCTGGCTGCTGCACAACTATGGGCCGCGCTGGGCCTTTGGCTTGCCCGGCGTCGCGATGGTTCTGGCCACGATCTGTTTCTGGTTCGGCCGCCGAAAATTTGTCCATATTCCTCCTGCCGGTCTCGGGTTTGTTCAGCAAGTGTTCAGCCGCGAAGGCCTCGACACGCTCTGGCGTCTGGCGCGCATCTACGTCTTCATTGCCGTCTTCTGGTCGCTCTGGGACCAGGCCATTGGCGGCGCGTGGACGCTCCAGGCCGCGAAGCTGGATCTGTACTGGCTCGGCCACAATACGCAACACCTGCCGAAGTGGTTGCAAGCATTGAATCCTCTGCTGCCGGAACAGGTTCAAACCGCCAATCCCATCTTCATCCTGCTGCTCATCCCGTTTGTAAACTATCTGCTCTATCCGTTTCTCGAGCGTTTCTTCCGCGTGACACCGCTGCGGAAGATCGGCATGGGCTTGGTTCTCACTTCCGCCAGCTATCTGGTGGTCTGGTACATCCAGCGCATGCTCGACGCTGGGCAAACTCCCAGCGTGTACTGGCAATTCTTTGCCTACCTCGTCCTCACGCTCGGCGAAGCTATGGTCTCCATCACCGGCCTGGAATTCTCCTACAAGCAGGCGCCCAACAAGATGAAGAGCGCCGTCATGGCGCTCTGGCTCATCACCGTCACGATGGGGAACTGGTTCACCGGAGCCGTAAATCACTACATTCAAAATCCCGATCACACGGTGAAGATGGACAAGGAGCATTATTTCCTCTTCTTCGCCGTCCTCATGTTGGTCACCGCGGCGGCCTATACGGTCATGGCGCGCTTCTACCGGGAAAAGACGTATATCCAATCGCAGGCGGCTGAGGCGTGACATTTGTTTAAATTATTGCAAAGCTTGCCGGGCTATGATTTTCCCAGCTATCCGCCCCGTCCGGCAACGCTTCGCTCGGCTCACCTCGTTTCTCCGCAAGCACGCTCTCGCCGTTCTGCTGACAGCCGGCCTCCCTGTGGTTTTCACCGGCTGCGGGACGCTCAATGTAGATGACGCCGCCAAGTCGCCGGCGCTCAAAGGCGATGCGATCGCGGTTTTCGTCTTGCGGACCGAGAATCACTTCAAGCCTTGGAATCCTGAAGCCGAAATCCTTTATGTCGACGAGGGAGTCGGCAACAAAGGCGACGAATCGCGGTATCTCTTCGATTTCCCGCAGCTGGAAAGCAAAAACAGTTTTGCCGAGTATGTCGTCAGCATGCGGTTGCGGCCGGGACGGTATACACTGGATGAGCTGGATACGAGCGTCTCCATTCCCTTTGTCGGCGCCGGCCGCGGGACCATTCCCTTACAGGAGACTTTCAACGTTGCCGCCGGGCACTACTATTATCTCGGCCGGATTTCGGCGCACCTGCGTGAGATCACCTCGAAGAGCGACCTGCCCGCCGGCGGTGTAATCCCGATCATACCGCAAAAGGTCAGCGGTTGCGCCGACGGAACCTTCGACGTCGCCATTGAAGACAAGTATGCGGAAGACGCGAGTCTCGTGGCGCGAAGCTATCCGGCGATGCGAGGAGTCAAGCTGGAGAAAATGCTCCTGCCTCCCTGGAACCGGCCGACACGGCGGTAATCCAAACTTGACCGCAGACCGACCAATCGAGCTTCCGCTCTCTTAGGCAACTTGCCGACTCTTCACGACGTCATGTAGCAAAGCGTCTTCGAGCGCCCTCGCAGTATGGATCCCGGCGCAATATGCTTCAGGCCTTAGGATCGGTGTTTCCACGCTGTAACAGTGGCCCCCAGACACAGAGCACACGCCCATCAGTCAACCGCGCCTTGACAGATCCCGATCGAGGAGTCTAATGGCGGCTAATGCATTCCCCGGTTCGACATCGCCGCTGGCCTTCACTGGAAGCCTTCACTCTGGCGCTGCTAATTATTGGCGCCGGCGGGCGGTCGTGGGCGCAAAGCGCGAAGGACTCGCCAAACCATCCGGAGGGATCGACTATCGAATCCCGCGATTTTTCGGTAACCGGGAGTGGCTTCGCGATTGCCAAACTGGAAAATGGAACCAAAGCCTTTAGCAACCGTGATTACATCTGGCAGTCTGTGCCGAGCAGCCTGAATGCACACCGATACACGCAATCAGCAGGGGGTACGCCCCCGCGCGTGATCGTCCATGCGAAGCAGGACGTGGTGCTCGAAGTGATGTCGGCCATGGAGCAGCGCGGAGTGGATTTAGCCTCCTGGGATCGGCCCGGCACGTCGTTTACTTATACTGACCGTAAGGGCAAGGCCGGCAAAGGCACGCGCATGATGCTGCTGCATAAGGCCCTGCAAAAGGGCCAGGATTTCGAGCTTCCCCAAGGGAACTGGTCGGGTGTGCTGTTGATCTTTCCGGATTAGCCCAGGCTTCGCGCCGGCATCTTGCTCTTCGCCGCCTCGATCAAGGCCGCATAGGTTTCCGACGGCCGATCACCGAGATGATCCTCGACCTGCCGATCGAGGTTCTTTTCAAAATCGATCGCAAACAACCCAAATCGCGGCGTAAAGCTGCCCCACTCGTAGTTATCGAAGAGCGACCAATGCAGGTAGCCGATGAGCGGGATGCCGTCGTTCACGATCTTGATCACTTCACCCACGTGCAACCGGAGGAAATCGCTGCGGGCGATGCGGTCGCGCCGGCGGGAGAATTTATTGTCGCTGCGCCGGCGCAAAGCCATGCCATTCTCCGCGATGAGGATGGGCCGCCCGAAGTCCCGCGCATAACAAGCGCAGAAAAAGTGCAGCCCGCGCGGGAGCACCCGCCAGTCCCACCACTTGCTCGTCACCGTCGCCAGCACCCAAGAGCGCAGCGATTTGTTTTTGAACTCGTGATCCCATAACACCGGAAACCGAAACACATGCGCCGCAAAGGGATCGTAATAGTCGAGCCCGATGTAATCCAGCACCCGCGCGCGCGGTGAAGCATAGAGATCGTCCAGCAGCGGCGCGAAGTCGCCGCTGTCAAAGTTGCGATAGCCCAGCCAGTTCGAGAGCCGCTTGGTGATGGAGCCGAAATAGTAGGCGAGATCCCGATGCAAAGGCAGCCGGGCTTTGTGAAAAGCGCAGTCGAATTCCCGCGCGCAGTCACAGATGTAGCTGCCCACGCGGTGCCGCGGCACATTGCGCTCGTGCGCGCAGAGCAGGTCCAGGAGCAGCTTGTCGCTCCAGTACATATCCGAGCAATAGTTATTGAGCGAGACACTGGGCGCCGGCCAGCCGTGTTCCTCGTAAATATCGTGCAGCGCATTGTACGCCCCGATGTGCGCGCGCAGAAGCTGATTGTAGGCGCGCGACATCGTCGCAAAGCCGCTGCTCGCTTTCGCGGGAAATTGCCGCCCGAGGTACGAATTCAGCACCAGCATGTTCGGCTCGTTGATCGTAATGAACCAACGAATGGGCGTCGCGAGCCGCGAGTTCACATAGGTCACCGCTTCCCGCACGTAGGCGACAAAGAATTTCACCACCGCCGGCTCCAGCCACGGATCGGGCCCAAGCCACGCCGGATGGACGAAGTGATGGAGCGTGACCACCGGCTCCAGCCCGTGCCGCCGGCAGGCCGTGAGCATTTCTACATAGTGATCCAGGGCGGCGTAGTCGAAGGGCGGCGGCTCCGTCGCTTCACTGAGAACCGGCAGCGTGCGCGACGCGGTGCGGATCGGCTGCACCCGGCTCCACTCGATCCCGAGCCGGAAGGCGCTCAAGCCCAGGCGCTCGCACGCGGCGAAGTCCTCTTCGTAGCGGTTCCAGAAATCGGCCGCCGAGCCGGCCAGCGCGACATCGTGGCGCCGCTCGGCATCAGCCCAGTTCGTGACCGGCTGCCCAGGGCCATGGTAGCCGCCTTCCGCCTGGTAGGCCGACGTGGCGACGCCCCATAGGAAGCCGGAGCCGGGATCCGGCTCCGGCGAGGCAACAGGAGGCGGCTCGCTGGCAGCTACGGCGTTCACGGACGAAGTAGCGGTATCAAGCAACGGGAAATGGGGAAGGCCGTTTTCATACTCAGTTTTTCGGACTGCCCACGCCGCTGGCCTGAGCCAGGGCATCGCGCTCGTCTTCGCCGATGATGAGCGGGGGCAAAGTATCATCGAGCATGGTCTGCACAATGGATTGGGCCGCGTGCGGTTTCCCGAGCGAACGGGCGCGCTGGCGCATTGCGGCCAGGCGCACAGGATCGCCCAGCACCCGGTCGATCTTGTACGGCAGAGTGGTGAGCTCGTTGCACTTGATCGCCGCACCCTCCTCGAGCAGGTGATCGCTATTGCGCTCCTCCTGTCCCGGGATGGGGTAAATGATGGCCATGGGCAGGCCGCAGGCCAGGGCTTCCGAGGTCGTGAGTCCGCCCGGCTTGCCAATGAAGAGGTCGCTGATGCGCATGAGTTCGTGCATGCGATCGGAGTAGCCGAGCAGGCAGAAGCGCGAGGCATCCTCGCCAAGATTGGCCCGAATCCGCTCGCGCAAGGCCTCGTCGCGACCGCACACTACGATGGTCTGTACATCCTGCCGCGGCATGGTCTTCAGCCGATCGACGATCAGTTCCGCCGGACTCACTCCCAGGGCTCCGGCGGAAAGCAGCAGCGTGAGTCGATCGGGATGCAGCCCATAGCGCATCCGCGCCGCGACGCGATCGACGGGCTCGGAAAAGACCGGGTCGATGGGGATGCCCGAAACGGTGATGCGGTCGCCCGGTAGGCCGAGAGCCTCCAGATGCTGTTTGGTTTCCTCGATGGCGACAAAGTAGCGATTGAAAATGCGCGACAGCCAGAGCGCGTGACAATCCAGATCCGTGACGACGATGGAAAGGTGCGTGCGCAGATGCTCCTTCTCGATGAGATAGGAGATGATCCCGGCAGGCATGAAATGGGTGCAAACCGTGACGTGCGGATCGAAATCGCGGATGAACTTGACCAGCGCCCGCGTATTCAAGCGATCGAACTGCACCCGGGCGGCTTCATTTTTCCAGGGTTCGTCGGTGCTGCGATAGAAGTAACCGAGGAGCGTCGGCGCATTTTTCACCATCTTGGTGTAGAGGCCGCTGTAGAACTCGCGGAAGAGCTTGTTCGTGTACTTGAGCGCGTCCTCGTGAACCACATCCGCGACCCGGGCATCCGCGCGAAAAGCTTTTTCCAGGGCGGCGCCAGCGCGGAGGTGGCCGGTGCCGGCGCTGGCGGAGACGATCAGCACGCGCTTATTCTTCATCATGGAGACATCGTCTCACCTTTGCCGCCGGATGGAAATGCCGAACGCTAAGGGAAGCTTCGCGGAGCCTTTTCTTGGGCTCGCACGTCAACGGCTGACCAGGACATCGAAGCTCTCCAACAGCGGCGCCAGATCCACCACGGAGTTCGCGGACGTCCGCAGCCCCGAGCCGAGCATGGCGCCCGTCGATGCGACTTCCACGCGAATGCCTCGGCGGCGCAGTTTCAGCGCGAGATGCGCGAAGTCGGCATCCCCGGTGACCAGGACGACGTCGTCGGGCCGCATCTCCATTGAAAGCTCGATGGCGTCAATCGTCATGAGGACATCGACGTTGGACTTGTAGTGGCTTTCGTCCGCGGGCGAACCATCCTTGGCCTCTACGAGGAAACCATGGGAACGCAGCCAGAAGAGAAATTTTTCCTTCTTCTCCCGTTCCTGCCGCCACTCGGGCATGGCTGGAGGCAGCCCGGCATAAACCACCATCTCGATGATCTCGCGTTTCGCCCCGAGGAATTCCCGCAGTTTGATCCAGTCCAGCTTGCGATTCGCGGCCTTCGCCGAATTGGTGACATTTGATTCATCGACCAGAATGAGGACGCGACGTGCGTTGGAGGAAGTTTCCGTGTGGCGGGACATTTCGGAGATGATGGCGCGGATTAACCTTCGAGCGCGAGCGCAATGAATTCGAACGCAATCTGAAGAGAGTTCGCGGAATCAAACTGCCAATCAATCGGGACACTAGTGTCTAGTCCCAAGGCCGTGGATTCGGCTCTCGAACCCGCCGCAACACATCCTCAATCTTTTCCTCCTGACTACTGAGTCGTTCCGCAGCCTTCCGTAAATCCGGCTCCGAAAATTTTCCCGTTGCCACCATTTGCTTGATGGCCCTGACATAGTTATAACGGAATCTCAAAAACTGCTCGTCTTCGTTGATCGCCCTGCGATCTCGGTCATAGTCGGCCCATGTCTGGCGCTCGGCCGCTTCTTCTGCCGGGCTCGGCTTGGGGGGAGGAAGAACGTCGTTCCCGAAAGGTGGTCTCGGGCCCAGGGTTTTTTGTCCTTCCGCGGATCCTCGCAATTTCGCCGGGAGATTGTATCGCAAACAGATCAGCAGCCCTCGAATGTAATCATTCAATGCTTCGGGGTAGTGCTGGAGGGCCTCGTGGGAATTTCCACGGAGTATAAACTCCCGCGCTTGCGTTGTGTCCGGAAGCCTCCGCACCAGCGCTTTATCATACCATTCGATCGCCTTCGCATGGTCCACGAAACCGCTTTGTTGGTTATAAATCAGCGCGATCTCCAACTCGATCTCTGCTCGCTCTTCATCGTTGGTTGAATTCGCGTAAATCGCTTCGAGTTTCGCGATGCGATCGGGCCCCGCGTTGGCCTCATTGAGTTCCTTGACGAATTTCTCGGCAAACAAGCCATTTTCGCCAACCCCACGCAAATCGAGCTCCAGGGCGTCCGACACCGAACTTAGCATGAAGCCCATGCAAAAAGCGGCCAGCGCCCACATTGTTATGGATGGTCTGTGCTGGAAAACCGGAGACTTCCGCATGCCCTAGATAGCCACCGGACACGAACTCGAGCACGGACCCGTACGCGCCGGTCCCAGCATGCCCGCCATCATCGAGAGCGGGGCGAGATTGGGCAGCGGGAGATGGGGCAACTGCAGGTTCAGCGCGGCCATGGCGGAGAAGTGCGCGCTAAGCGCCAGCCCAGAGGCGGCGCTGCTCACGGCCGTGCCGAGGGCGGCCGCTTCGGCGAGGCCGGCGTGGAGCTTGAGCGAGGCCAGCAGTTGGAGCGGCGCGAGCGCCGCCTGGATACTGAGCGCGGCGCCTGCGCTGAAGGGATCGACTCCGGTGAGGCGCTTGAGATTGGCCAGCGAAGCGAGATAGGCGAGAAGCTGCGCCAGGAGGTGCGGATTCAGATTCAGCTTGGGCAATTTGAGCGTGGCGAGCAGCGACAGGCGCGCCGGCAAAGCCGCAAAATTCGTCCCGAGTCCCAGCGCCGCCGTGGCGCTGGCCAGCGCCGAGTACTGGCCGATCAAAGCCAGCGTCGGCAGGCTGATCTTGAGCGAAGCCGATGCCGTGACCATGGCGCTGAGGGCGGCTTCCAAAGCGGCGCCGGCGCCCGGGGCCAGGAGATTGATGCCGAGGGATGCTTTGATGATCCCCATGATCGCCAGAAATGGCCCGACCGGCCCGAAACTCGGGATCGGGATCGCGGGCAGCGGAAACAAATCGAGCTCGCCGAAGAGCAGTGAAATGGATGCCATCGCGTTGGGACTAAAGAGGTCGAGGCCCAGGCCCGCCTTGATCTGCGCGATGGCCGCCAATTGCGCGAGCATACTGGCGTTGATGGAAAGCGCCGGCAGGTTCAGGGCGGCTGTGGCCGAAAGCTGGGCCATGAGCGACGCATTGGCCATGACGCCGGCTCCGGCCAGGCCTCCGGCCAGGCCTCCGGCCATGGTTGACAGCGTCAGCAAGCAAGGCGGCAGCGTAATCGGCGGCAGTGCAAACCACGGCGGAGCGAGTGACTTCAGAAGAGCGGCGAAGCAGGTGCAACTCATAGCGGGTGACCCAGTAGAGAGCAAGAATGGGCGGGAGGTCGAGGCGGTTTTCCGCAATCCTGGGAGCGCCCAGAAATTGGCCTACCTTGCGTGCGCTGCGTCGCAGCGCAAAAAAGAGCCAGGCTTTCGCCTGGCTCTCTTTTGAAGGATTAAACTGCCCGACTTTGGTTACGCCGAGAAGGGATGCGTATCCGTCTCGGGATCGCTGACCGCTCCGGCCGGATCGTAGCCGTTTTCGAGTTTGAGGGTCAAAGTCTGGTCATTGCTCAAGCCGGAGTGGATCTGAGTCACGATCGTGGCGATGGTCGCGGCATTCTTCGAGCTGATCGACTTCTGCGTCGAGGCCGTGGTGATGGCGGTCACGAAGGCTCTGTAGATCTCATCCGGGAGCGTGCCCGCCACATCCGCCTGCTCGAGGGTCCAATAAAGGCTGCCCACCACATCCGCTGCGTAGGTGGACTGTTGCAGTTGGGTTTTCTTGCTCGGGATCACCGACATGGCCGCCTTGGCGATACTGATCAAATAAGCGGCGCCCGCCTTGTTCTTCGCAGCCGTCCCGATGTATTTGGTGAGATCCGTGCCGCTGACCAAACCGGAGGTCAGGTAAGCCACCGTCTCGGCGATTTCGTCCGCCTTGTTATTATTCAAAGCGGCGATGTCGCCGACGAGCGGCTTCGCGATGATGGCCGAAACCAGCGCCTTCTCCAACGGGACAGCCACGGTCAGCTTCACCCCGCCGGATTGCATTTGCAGGCCGACCGCGTGGCCGATCTTCTGGATTTCCTCGATGTCAGCCACCTTGGCCAAGCCCTTCGCAAGAGTGAGCGCGGCTTTGTCCGCCACCGTCACGACGCTGCCAATAACCGCGAAGGCTGGGGATGGCGACACGTAGGTTCCAGCCGACGTCAAAATCTGCTCACCGAAAATGGCGGCAGCGATGTTGCCCGCATTCGTCGGATCGCCGGTTGCCACCCCTTCTGCGATGGCCACCGTGGACTTGGGGGCTGAGTTCGCCATGCCGGTGGCGAAATCCGAGGTGCTCGAGGTATCCGCGATTTCCGCAGAAATAAACCGGGCAATATTCAAAGAATCCGTAGCCAGCTTCTTCACAACGAGCGCATCGCCCGCGAGGGTGACGCTCGCCGAGGTGGCGTCGCCGGTGAACTCCGATGCGCGGGCGCCGAGCAGCGCAGCAGCGCCGAGTGGGCTGCCAGCGTTCGTCGCCAGGGTCACGAAATGCGTGTTATCGGCCGCGCCGTTGCCCGTGCTCGGATAGAGCGTCGCGGCAAAGGCCGGAATCTGCAGAACATTCGCCGTTCCACCCGTGCCGGCGGTCTTGGCGGCGGACTCGACGAAGGCGTCCGTCACCGTGATGATGGTCTTCAACGATCCGGAGTGAATATCGTTCGCGATCGCTTCGCCTGCATCCGCAGCACCGGCCGCCTTCAAGGCTTCACCGACCACGATCGCCTGCTCCTTGGCGGAGCTGAAAGCCGACGACGAGACCACCGTCTTAATCGCGGCAATGAGGTTGGTCGTGCTGACGGTATTCAGTTGCTTGCTGGAGACGCCGGCAGCCTTGGCCAGAGCCGAGACTTCCTTGGTTCCAGCGTGAGCCGAGATGCTGCCGGTGAGAATTGCGCCGCTCGCCAGGAGCGCGACAGCGACGTTTTGGGAAGACGGCAGAGCCTGCCAAAGGCGGGAATTTTTCATAAATGAAAGGGGAGCGTGGGTAACACGACAGATTTGCGTACCATTGATCTCCTACCTCAAATCCGCCCGCAAGAGGATTTTCAAAAATATTATCGCCCTATTTTTCCGGCGGCAGATCCAACGGCGTCCCCTTTACGATCGCGTCCGGATCTACGACCGGGGCCAGCTCTTTCGCCTTGGCCAATTCCTGCTCGGCTTCCTCCTGCCGTCCCACAAGGGCTAGATGCCGCGCATAGTAAGCGTGCAGCGCGGAGAGTTTCGGATCGACCGCGATCGCCTGTTTGTACACCTGGCCCGCGTCCTTATACCGCTTCAGCTGATCCAGGGTGCGAGCGAACAGCGCGAGGGTTTTTTCGTCCTGCGGGAAAATCCGCAGGGCATTCTGCGCCGCCGTGACAGAGCGCTCCAGGGCTTGGCGACGGAGATCCGGCTGTTGTGTCTCGAGGGCGATTCTCGCCTGCGCGAGCGCGAGGAGATAATAATTGAATGGATTGCGCGTCTCGTATTGCAGCGCGCGTTCTCCAGCTTTGACGCCGTCCTGATACTTTTCGAAATGAATCGCGGCCCGCGCCCGTTCAGTCCAATAGTCGCCAAAGAATTTGGGCGCGCCGGAGAACAGCATCCAGAGACCCAGGATCGGCAAAGCAAATTGAAAGACCCGAATTCCCGCCCCCGCCGGCGCCGGCTTTGCCCCGGATGCCGTCGGCTCGCCGCCAGGAGATGCGGCGATGCCAAAAATGAAGGCGAAAAGCAGCGCATTCCCCGGGATGTGCAAATTGAAATCGACCGCCGAGTGCACGAGGTACGCGGCGATCGCCGAAATCGCGCCGATCTGCAGCGCCAGGGTGTCGTCCCGATAGGGAATCCAATAGTTCGGCTGCGCATGCGCGAGGCTTCGTCCCAGCCCGAAAAAGGCCGAGCGGATGTGGGTAAAGAGAAAAACGGCCATGCCCACGCCGCCCAGCAAGCCGTACTCGGCGAGCAATTCCAGGTAGTCGCAATGCGCGTGCTCGGGGTCCGCCTGGATCTGCGCACGGCGGTAAAAGCGCCCGAGATAAAGGTGCGTGCCGGCGCCCGTGCCAACGGCGGGCGCGGTTTGGAATTGATCCAAGGCCGCGGCCCAATTGAGGGGCCGCACTTCCAGTTGGGTGATCGTATTCAGACGGCCCGTGAGGAGCGTGCTCTGCTGCATGGCCATGACTCCCAGCCCGACCGCCAGAACGAGCGCCGCGACCACGATGGCGGCCGAAATCGCAAAGCGCTCCGGATTCAATCGCCCGCGAACGCTGAGACTGATGAGCGCAAAGACCACGAGCGCAAAGATCACGCTGAGATACCCGCCACGGCTCCCGGTGATCGCGACGCCGGCTCCACAGAGCAGAGCGAGGTAGCCGGCTAATGCGCGCGCCCAAAACTTCCAACTGCTCCACACCGCCAGGCTCAGCGTCATCATGCCAATCGCCTCGAGAAAGCCGGCGAGATGAATGGAGCTGATGAAAGTCCCGTGCGCTCGGACCTCGCCGTGGGCGGATGGCAGGCCGCCGAGGTCGATGAAGGGGTTCCAGTTGTCGCCGTAGTGAAACTGATGAACGCCGATGCCGAGTTCCACCATCGCCACCACGAGCATCCCGCAGAGGATCAGCAGGCGCAATTTCGGGCTCGTGAGGTGGAGCGCTGTGAGCAGGTAGACTATGAGGCAGCCCAGGACCATGTAAAAGTCCGGCCACCAGAGATACGCGATCGGCGAAAAAGCGGCGCGGACGAGGATATAGGCAAAAAACACCGCGCTGACGCCCAGACAGGCCGCCTGGGGCCGCTGCGCCAGAGGGCGCTTCAACGAAAGGAGCGAAAGGATGCTCCCCAGGGCAATGAGAGAATAGGAAGGCAGGCTGTAGGCCAGCCGGGTGCCGCCGAAAAGGCCTTGGATGAGCCAGAATGCGACGATGAAGAGGATAGTGCAGGCCAGATTCAAGCAGCGGCGAGCGTACGGAGAATGAGACGCCTGACAACCCGAATCCGCATCGGACCCCGCCGAAAGTCGCCATATTTGGCGCCGCACTTTAACCCGCCGCAAGGCCCTCCCGGGTCTTTGCCCATCGACATTTTCCGGGGAATTCAAAAGGCTCCTTCGCAGCACCATCGACACCATGGCGAACGAGTTCCATCTGAAGATTCTGCACCAGGGCGTAAGCGTATGGAATGATTGGAGAGCCACAAGCCCTCATGTCCGGCCAAATCTGGCGCGGGCGGATCTGAGCCGCCTCGACCTGAGCGGCGTGCACTTCTCGGCGGTCGATCTGTGTGGCGCCAATCTCGGCGGCGCTCAGTTGGCGGCGGCCAATCTGGTCGAGGCGGATCTCATCGGCGCCATCCTGAGCCGGGCCTTGCTCGATGGAGCAAATCTGGCCCAGGCGAACCTGAGCAGCGCCATGCTGAAAGGCGCCGGTCTCGGGAAGGCCCGCTTTCGCCACGCCAATCTCGCGGGCGCCAGCCTGAATGGCGCGCTCGGCCCCGGCGCCGATTTCGGCGGCGCCAAGCTGGGCGGAGCGGATCTAGCCGAAGCGGATTTCACCGGCGCAAATTTCTGCGCGGCGCAACTGTGCCGCGCGCTCCTCGGCCAGACAAACTGCAGCGCCGTCGATTTCGGACGCGCGGATCTGACCGAGGCCAACCTCACCGAGGCCAACCTCACCGAGGCGAACCTCACCGGAGCGCGATTTACCGCGGCCAGCGTGATCGGGGCGGCCTTCGCCCGGGCGATTTTTCGGGGAACGGCCCTCGCGGATCTCGATTTGAGCGGCGCCCGGGATCTCGGGCTGGCCAGGCACACTGGTCCATCCTTCCTCGATCTCGCCACGCTCCAGCGGTCCCGCGGACACATCCCGCGCGCCTTTCTGCAGGGCGCCGGAACGCCGGACGAACTGGCATCGGCGCCGGGACCTTCCGGCTCTGAGCCGGACCTCCGCACCTCTCTGCTCTGTTACGACGAAAGCGATGGAGACTTTGTCGAGCGGCTGCGCGCTCGGATGCTCGAAGACGGTCACCGAGTCTGGCACGCGCCGGCCACCTGGCCCGGCATCACCAAACCGCGGGATGGGATCGAAGCCTCCTGGCGGCCGTTTGATCGATTCATTCTCGTCCTCTCGCCGGAAATGATGAAACGGACGTCGCTCATCGCCGAGGCCTTTGCCAGCGCGCTGCGGGAGGAAAGCAGCGAAGGGCCGCGGGTGTTTTACGCGATCGCCGTCTTCCCGCTTCGCTCCAGGGCGGCCCACTGGAAATGCTACGATGAAACGGTCGGGCGCGACATCGGCCGGGACATTCGCGGAAATCCCATCCCGGAATTCCTGGACTGGACCGACGCCGAGGCTTTCGAAAGCGCCTATCGCGAACTCTGCGCCGAATTCAAAACCGTGCGGCGCGCGGCGTCTTCCCGGGGCTGGAAAGCGAAGCCGGTGAAGCCGACAGGCGGCCTCTCCGGGCTGCCTCTTTTCGTGTCGAGCCGCTCCGGCGCCCCCAGTGTCTTTTCCTGAACTGCCGCTCATGGATCCTTCGCCTTCAAACGACGAAAGCGTGGAGCCGACCGGCGGGCGCGCGACAAGCCACGCATCGACTGCTGCGGCCATTCTGGGAAATTGCCGCGTGCTCGATTCCCGCCGCAGCGGCGGAAACCTCCACTTCACGCTTTCCAGCCGGGACCGCGCCGAGCTGGAAGCCGAGATCAATTCGCTCTACAACTGGGGCGCCATCACCCGCGACGAATCGCCCTTCATCTCGGAAAGCGGCGGGCTTTTTCGGGCGGAATGCCACGGCTCCTACGAAGCGGTTCGCCGCGCCATTCGCGCGCGCCTCGAACGAATCAATGCGCGGCCGCTCGATATCGATTCCCTCGACGACGAGACCGGCATCGGAGATCTGGCCGACTACGCGCCGGCCGTAACGGCGGCGGAAGTTCAAGCCGTGCTCGAGCTTTTCGAGCCGGAGAGGCCGGCCGAGATCATCGCGCCGCTCAGCCGCTCAGAGAAGGCGGGCCAGGCGCGCAGGAGGCGCCGGCCAATCGCCACGGCCTGCTAAAAGCGATCAGTTCTCCCCGCCGACATCCACTTCGTCGCCGGGCATCAGCTTGGGATTTTGGGTCGGGTCTTTGTCCACCTTCTTCAGATTGTACATCGTGACCTTGCCAGCCCGGCGGACCTTGACTTTTCCGGGGCCGCTGAAACCACCGCGCCCCGCTCGGTCTATAGCAGATAACAGCGTCATATCCGGTATCCACTGAAGGACACTCGGCACGCGGACTTCCCCGCGGACGGTGATCGTCCCGGCCCCCGGCACGATGATTTCCACTACCGGCCTGGTGAAAATCTTCATCTGCACGAGCTGAGTCTGGATTGAGCGGGCCAATTGCGTCGCGGTCAAGCCCGCCGCATTGACCGCGCCGATCTCCGGAACTCCCACCGTGCCGTCTATGGCAATCGTATACTCCCCGGCAAACTCCGCCGTGTAATCGGCAGGCGCGCCGAAGAGCCGCATGGTGATCGTATCACCAGGCCGCAGCGCCACGTTCTGAGCCTGTCCGGACAGGCCGAGGAGAGAAAGGAGGAATGCCGCGAGCGCGAGACAGGAAGACTTCATAAGGAAACGAGCCCACGCGTCGCCTTGAATCAGGTCTTTTAGTTCCCCCCGCCCACTTCCACTTCGTCGCCTGGCATCAACTTGGGATTTTGGGTCGCGTCTTTGTCCACTTTCTTCAGATTAAACATCGTGACCTTGCCATCCCGGCGAATCTTGATCTTCGAAATGTCGCCGAAATCACTGGCGCCACCCGCCCGGCTCACTGCAGAAGTCAGAGTCATATCCGGGCCCCATTGCTGCGCCCCAGGCGCGCGCACCCCTCCGCCAATGGTGATCAATCGCGACTGTTGCGGTACGCTGATCTCGGCAACCGGCTTGGTGAAAATCTTCATCTGCACGAGTTGAGCCTGAATCGACCGCGCCAATTGCGTCGGAGTCAACCCCGCCGCCTTGACTGCGCCAATTTCCGGAATGCCCACCGTGCCGTCTTCCGCGACCGTGTACTCTCCGGTAAATTCCGTCGTGTATTCCGTGGGAGCTCCCATGAGCCGCATCGTGAACATGTCGCCGGTCCGTAGCGTCATGTTCTGCGCCTGGCCGGACAGGCCGAGGGTGAACAGCAGGAGGGCAACGAGCGCGGGCAGCGCAAGCGAAGAAGTTTTCATACAGTAAGGGCTCAGTAGTCGTCGTGACCGTTGTCTTTGTGCGCCGGCGCCACGGCCGCCGGTTTCCGCGGAGACGGGCTGGCCGTCGTCGTGCGGGTCTCTTTCGTGTCGGGCACCGCGTAGTAGGAATTGTACGCGTTGTAGTAGGTGTAGCCTTCGTCGTGCGCCTTATCGACGTTGTTCAGCACGACGCCGGCGAGCGCGCCGCCCACCTGGTTCACCGCCTGCTTCACACGCTGGAGCATGGCCCGCGGGAAGCGCCGGTGTTGCACCACCATCACCGTCATATCCATTTCACTGGCCAGCACCGAGCCGTCGCTCACGCCCAGGATCGGCGGAGAATCGAATAGCACGAGATCGTACTGGCTGCGCACCCGCTGAATGAGATCCGTCATGCGCTGCGAGTTGAGCAGGCCGACGTTGTCCGCGGGAAACTGACCGCTCGAGATGAAAGACAGGTTGTCGATTTTCGTTGTGCGGGTGATCGCGTCCAGACTGGCGCGGCCCATCAGGTGATCCGTAAGTCCCCGATCGTTGTCCGTCTCGAAAAGGACATGCTGTGAGGGACGCCGCAAGTCCGCGTCGACCACGAGCACGTTGTACCCGCCCTTGGCGCACGTGAAGGCGAGATTGTTCAGAGTCGTCGACTTGCCTTCGCCCGGCCCCGCGGAAATCAAGGTCAGCGTCTTGGCATCGGGCGACGGTTTGTTGAACTCGATGTTCGCCCGCAGGATGCGGTAGGCCTCGGCGTCCGGATGCTCGCCCTTGTAGCGCATGAGGATCGGCACACCCTTGGGGATGACCGCCAGCACCGGCGACTGGAGGAAACGCTCCACATCGTCGAGCGATTTCACACTCGTATCGAGGTACTCGATGAAGAAGGCGAGGCCGACACCCAACAAAAGTCCGCAGGCGGCCGCCACGATCATCCAGCGCGCCACTTTGGGTTCGCTCGGCCACAAAGGCTCTTCCGCGTGGCGATAAATTCGCGCGGGATTGATGTCGATGCCTTTTTCCATTCGCTTGGCGGCATACTGCATCTCCGCCGTCTCGAGGATGTGTTTGTCTTCGAGGTACTCCGTCTTGACCTTGGTGTATTCGGAGATCTTTTGCTTCGACGCGATGGCCGCCTCTTTCGCTGCACGCTGCCGTTCCTCCAGATTGGTGAGGGTTTCCTCGGCCAGTTTCAGTTCGGTCACCTGCGCGTGGCGCACCCGTTCCAGGGCTTCACCCAGATTTTTGCGGATGACCGCATTGACGGCCCGAAGCGCCTGGATGGCCTTATGGTTCTCGCCGAGGCCATTCTTGAGCAGATTCGCCTCCTGGGATTCGTTTTCCTGAAGGGCCGGAATTTGCTTGGATACGGTATCTTCCTGCAGGCCCATGCCGTGCATCGCCTCCATGAGCTGCTCCGGCTTGAGTTCGTTTATGCGGGCGAGCTTCGACTTTTCCACCGAGACGTGGGTCCGCTGCTCGTTCACGGCCACATCCGCGCCGGCGAGATCCTTATCCAGTTCCGTCAAGATGGCGGCCGAGCTTTCCGGGTCCGGGTCATTGATCCCATTTTCCAGGCGCATTTGCGCGGCCAGGGAGGCTTCCTTGACGACTTTTGTCCGCTGATCCTCCACGATGTCCTTGAACTGCCCCATGCCCCGCTGCATGTCGGCGCTCAGGTCATCCATGCGCAGCTTCTGGTAGACCACGGCGATGGTGTTGGCGATATTCGCCGCCATCTTCTTGTCGGTGTGCAGGACCTTGATCCGGATCATCGCCGTATTCCGGACTTCCTCGGTTTCCATCGAAGCGTTGAGCATCCCCTCCACGATCTGCCGGGGCAGCAGCGGACCATCCTTGGAAAAAGCCTTGATGAGATCCAGCTGATCGATCACCGGATCCAGAATGGTCGGCTCCCGCAGGATCTGGAACTGGGTGGAGACGAATTGCGGATCGTAGGAATGCCCCATCACGCCCGAGAACATGTCCACCGGCTTGTAGTTATCCGGCCGCACCTCCATCGTCACGTTTGCCAGGTATTTCCTCGGCATGAAGTAAACCGTGACGCCGGCCGTCACCATCACGAGGAGAAAAACGAGCGTGATGAGGCCGAGGCGCACGCGGACAACGCGCCAGTAATCTAAAAAATGTAGTTTAACTTCGCCAGATTCGATCATAAGAAGGCGGTTTGGGGCAGAGTTGGTAAATAAATCAGGATCTGGCCGCTTCGCAACTGGAAGCGGCTTGGTGAGACATCGGTGGCGGATGGGCGTTCAAAACGTGTAGCTGACGCCCAGAAATAACTGGTTGCGGTAATAGTCCTGGAAGCTCCCTGCATTGTTGAAGCCCCCGGTATTCATCGTCGAGGTATAGGTGTAGCTGCCGGTGAAGGTGATGTGCCGGGAATACAGGTACTCGACGTTGAGACCGGCGGTAATGCTCCGTTGATCCGACGTAAACGCCGAGCTCACGTCCGACGCGGTCTCCTGGTTGTTGCTGTCGGCAAAGGAGATCGTGAGCCCCCCCCGCAGTCGCCGGCTGAAGGCTTGCGTGGCTCCGACGGAAAGGCGTAAGGTCGTGACCGAGGAATGGATATCGATCGGGTTTTCAAAGCCATAGCGGGCGGTAAGGCTGAGCAGCCCCGCGGTGCTGTACCGCCAGTTGAGCGACGTTTCGAAATAGGGCGACGTGGTCGTGTACCCCGTCAGGGTCAAATCCTGGCTCGAGACCCCGATTCGCAGCGACCCGCTGAATCGCCGGCTCATGATGAATTCCGCGCCGGCAAGGAGCTCCACGGTGTTCGAGTCCAATTGCGGATCATCATTGGACTTCACGCTGTATCGCACCTCGCCGATCGCGGTCAGCCGGGGCGACCAGAGATAGCGCGCTTCCTGGCCAAAGACCGTTTCGTGGAAGCTGCTGTTCTGCGCGGCAGCCTCCTGGTATTGGATTCCGTCCTCGGTCAAGCTGGTCACGGTCGAAAAGCGGCGCGCCCATTGGTACGAAGCGTCGGCCTTGATCGTAAAAGGGAAAAACGAGCCCTGGTTGTTGGCGTTCGAATTGACGAGGGAGGTGTCGGGCTGGGAAAGGTACGAGGCGTTTACGGTGAGCGAAAATTGCACTCGCGGGGTAAAGCGGTATGCATAAATCAGGCCCAACGACCCGCCCGGGTCGCTGGCCCGGCCAGGGCGATTCGTGTAGGTCGTCGAGTTGATGTTCGCATCCAGCGTGAAAAGCGATTTATGCGACGCGAACTGCATGGAGGCGCCGACATTTGCCTGGAACACGAAGCTGGCGATGCGGGGCTGGCTCGGCACAGCCGGACTTACGAGCACTTTTTGGAATTTCGCCGGTTGGGCCGGCGCGAGCACTACCTTATGAAACCCATTTTGCGGGGCAGGAAAATTGCCTTGCCCATGCCCTGGGAGGACCCCAGGGCCCGTCGGTGTGTTTGGCGCCAATCCATCCTGCTCCGGGATCGCCGGAGAAATCTCCACCTCCTGGAACACCGCCGGCGAAGTAAACGGACTGGTAGGCGTCGACAGGACGTTGTCGTCGGCTCCAATCTGAATCGAGCCCGAGTACTGGTAGCGCGGCCGCGACAGGCGCCCCTGCCCGCCCACGAAGGTTTGCGCGCCCTGGCCGTACAGGGATGGAACGGTAAAGGTCGGCGCCGAGCCCGAGGTGGCGCTCCCGCCGCCGCGGATCGGCCCACTCGGCAAAACCACGCCCGGCGGCATGGTCGGGTTGGTCGTCGTTCCGTTGAGAATCCCCCCGCCCGTCCCACCTGTCCCGCTGGGGCTCCCGTTGCCCGCGCCGGCCGGCCCCTGCCCGCCCGACGGCGTCGTCGGCTGGATCGTCGACCCGCCTGGCGTCAAGCCCGGACTGCCAAAGGAGGTGCTCGCCCCCGAACTCGTATCTTCGCTTTCGCTGCTGCTTCCTGAACTCCCATTGCCGCCGCTGCCGCTCGTGCTTCCGCTGCCGCTCGAACCGCCGCTCGAACTTCCGCTTCCACCGCCGCCACTGCTTCCCCCGCTCCCTCCACTGCCGCTGCTTCCGCTATCCTGTGCAAGCACGGCTCCGCCACAAAGCCCCCAGAAAAGGGCCATGGCGAGGCTGAGCCGAAGTTGCTTCATGAGTAGTGGCGCTACCGGTGGGAATGGTGATGGGCCGGCAGAACCGGAAAAAAATGGGCCATCGCAATAGCGAATGCACTGGGGTGTGACAAGAGGCGAAAGCGAAGGAAAAAATGGAGAGCGAGCGCAGACAGTGGGGGGGCCATTCCGTTCAATCCAAATCCAGCAATCCGTCCATTTGTAACCGACCACCTCGTGCGAACCATGGAAGCTGGAGCGGGTAGAGGGAATCGAACCCTCCTGGCCAGCTTGGAAGGCTGGAGCTTTACCACTAAGCTATACCCGCGTGGTCTGCGCTGCGGTCCACCTTGCCCGGCTTCCGGGCAATTACAAGTGGGAATTCAGGTCATGTGGCGGGGGCGGTGAGAGGAATTTCGAAAGCGAAGAGATTTGTCGTGATCTTCTGCGGGTCCGCGTCGTTGCCGGGGCCTTTCTTGAAGGTGGCCGCCGGGTGGCCCGCGACCTCGATGGAATCGATTTCCTGCGCTTCGATCGATTCCTTCGGTCCGCTTCCGTCTCCCGTGAGATCCGCCGCGCCGTGCGCGAAAATCACGCTGGCAATGCGGGAAAAGACCTTGGAACTGTCCAGCACGTGGGCGCCGGATAGCGCCGTGTCGTCGGCTCCGCCATAGCCGCTCGCGCCCGCCTGGACGCCCGCCACGATGTTCAGCCCCAGCACGGTGGAGCCGATTTTCACTGTGCCTATGCCGGCGTCCGCGCTTTCATTGGTCGTCGCGCCGGTCGAGTTGGTGGAATTGCCCGCGATGATGTGGCCGCCCGAGATGAAACCGTCGATCTCGACCTTGTCCAGCGCTGTGCCCGAAGTGAGACCGCCCGCGGAAATCACTGCGGAAGACACCGCGCTGAGCGCGGTCGCCGTGCTGCCCGCACTGTACATGTTGCCTTTGATGTGCACCGATTTGATCTCGCCCGCGGCATTGATAACGCCGCTGCCGAAGAGGTCGGCGCCGCTCGACGCGCCCGCGACAAAATCCCCGTCGACCGTGATCGAGTCGATGCTGCCGGCGGAAACAAAGCCGGTCAATGTCGTGGTGGGTTCGGTTCCGCTCACCGAGACGCGAGACGTGCCGCCCACGAGGTTGCCTTTGATCTCGATTTCACCCAGAGCGCCGACCACCTCCACTCCCCCGCTCTGATTGCCGACTCCGCCTTGAATGTCGTGAGAGATGAGCGCTTTCTTCAGCCCGCCCGCGACGATGCTGCCCGAGTTATCCCCGTCGCCCCCTTCGATGAACCCGGCGAAGGTCGCCACATCCGGCGTGCTCGCTCCGTTCGCGGCCCCCCCGATGGTGATGCTGCCGATTTGACCGTTGACATTCACCTGGCCCGACTGTGATCCCGAGCCCCCGACCACTCCACCCTTGACGGTTACCGCGGACAGATTGCCCTTCCCCACCAGCGAGCCGCTCTGCGAGCCGTTGCCGCCGTGCAGATCGCCGTCGATGACGACGGAGCCGATGTTGCTTTTTGCCTGGATGGAAGCGCTGCCTGCGCCGATGCCGCCCGTGATCGAGCCGTGGACCACCACGGCGCCGAGGGAACCCGCGGAAATTTCCGCCGAATTCGCGCCGGTGCCGCCGGCGATCGCCGAGATGGCCTCGATATCGGACTCCTTCATCGAAGAGGTTGCCGTCCCGAGTTCGATCCGGGAAAGCGCTCCCGTTACGCTGACGAAGCCCGAGTTGGCTCCGAGCCCGCCGATCAGATTTCCCCCGATCAGGAGTTTGGAAAGGTTGCCGCCGGTGACGATTTCGCCGGTCCGCGCTCCGAGCGCGCCCCGCAAATCTCCGTCGATCGTGACGGAGCCGATATTCGTCGTCGACTTGATGTAAGCGGCGTCGTCCACATTGCCGCCGACGACCGAACCGTGGATGAGCACCGTGCCGATGGAGATGGCCGAGATCGAGCCGGAAGTCGTGCCGGCGCCGGAGACGAGCGCCTGAGTTGCTTCCAGCGAGGCCTCCGTGCCGCCAGCCACGCCGATTTCGATCCGGGAGAGCGCGCCGCCGGCGCTCACCGCTCCGCTGCCTTGGCCCGCTCCGCCGGAGATCTGCCCCAGCACACGGACTTTGCCGATGCTGCTTCTCGATAAAATCTCGCCCGACGTCGTCCCGCTGCCGCCCACGATGTTTCCATCGATCGTCACCGAGCCGATGCCGCCCAGCGCGATAATGTTGCCGGCATTTGTGGAGCCGCCGCCCACCAGG
>FTCV01002039.1_pt1 | contig 25033 bp, 16 predicted proteins | sample 1639691 | NCBI WGS metagenome assembly FTCV01 (sample SAMEA3914864, study PRJEB12502) | metagenome | biome: forest; material: soil | place: USA | collected 2012-03-12 | depth 0.3 m
ATTCACGCGATCGCGCCGCAATTCCTCACGATTCAATGACTGGATCAAATCCAATTCTGCGCGCTGCGCGGGAGGGCTGAGTGGTGATGTCAGATCCTTGATCTCAGCAGTCGAAATGGGCCGGTTTTCCTGGCCGATTCGCGTTCCCTGATAAATCGCAGGAAGAAACGCGCTGCCATAATTCTGCGCCCCACCGAAGCCGCTCGGCGGCGTGAGCGTCACGAAGCCGGGAAGATTCTGATTGAGCGTCCCCAGCCCATAAAGCGTCCATGCGCCAAGCGAGGGACGGACAAACTGAAAGCTGCCGGTGTGCAGCTTCAGGAAAGCCTGCGGATGCGCCGGCAGATCGGTCTGCATCGAACGGACGAGGCACATCTCATCCGCATGCTTGGCGACATTCGGAAACAGTTCACTAATCCAGAGGCCGCTTTTCCCGTGCTGCGAAAACTGCCACTTCGAACCAAGCAGCGAAGTCCCAGGACGTTTACCAGGCTTTCCAGTGTCAGCAATGAGCTTCGGCTTATAGTCGAAAGTGTCCACATGCGAAGGACCGCCCCGCATGGTGAGAAAGATCACACGCTTGGCTTTGGCCGGAAGCGGCGGGATCTTGGCCGCCAGCGGATTCTCTGGATGCCCCGCCGGTGCTGCGGGCATCGAGTCGCTGCTCGCGCCACGGGCTGCCTGCTCTGCCAGCATCCCGGCAAAGGCGACATAACCGAATCCGCTCCAGAATTTCCGCAATACGTCGCGGCGCGTAAATACAGGAGTGATCTGGTCGCAGGAATGATTGGGGTTCATCATATCAGTGATAAGTGGGTATAACGTCCGGAATTCGAAAAATTGATACTTACTAACAACAGGCAAGTCTCGCTCAGTTCACATAGCGAAACTCTGCGCTGGAAAACAGCGCCCGGCACAGCGTGGACCAGGCCGCCATCGTCGCCTCACTATCCCGCACGATAGTGGTACTATGTGCATCGCCACTCTTCCACGCGCCGGGGAATTTCATCAAAAACTCCTGCGCAGCGCGCCGCTCCATTTCATCCGGTGGACGCGAGAGTACGACCCAATAAGCGTAGTTCAACCGCTCGTCGATGCGGGCACCCACGCCCGCGTTTGGCCCGCCAGGATAGGCTGCCATGATGCGCGTCGCCAGACGCTTGGACTGCCCATCGACAAACGCACTGTTCAACATGAACAGCGCCTGCGACGGCACGTTAGTGGTCTCTCGGCTGCCCGTGACCAATCCCGTGTCGGCATAGTCGAAGACTGCCAGCGAGTCAGGCAGGGCATCCCTTGGAACAGGCAGATATACGGACCGGGCATTGGTATTCCGATCCGAACTGGCAACGGCTTCCTCAGAAACGGAATTGAACCGGCGCTGGCCGGCGATTGGTCCGTCTCCTGACTGGGCGATCAGATCACCCACTGGCCGCGTATAATCGAGATTTCCGCTCACCGCCAGCATGGCATCGCGAATGCACTCTGCGTCGAGACGCCGCTTGTTCATATGCCAGACAAGCGAGTTGTCCGGGTCGATCCGGAAGTCCGCATCATCGTGGGCAGAACCAAGCTGGTACGCATGGCTCATCACGACCTCCCGAATCAACGTCTTTACGGACCAGCCCTTGTTCTGGAATTGCAGCGCCAGCATATCCAGCAACGCCTGGTTAGTTGGCTTTGTTCCAGTGGTTCCGAAGTTATCCGTCGAAGTGACAATGCCCTCGCCGAAGATCCATTTCCAAACGCGGTTCGTCATCACACGTGCGGTGAGCGGATTTGTTCCGTCGACAAGCCATTCGGCAAGTTGCAGGCGCCCGCTCTGGCCATTCGGGATCGTCGGCGGAGTCGTCAGACTCACAATCGAAGGGAATCCGCGCGGCACCTTTTCCGCAGGCTTCTCCACATCACCGCGTGTGTAGAGTGCACAATCGGCGATGGATGTAAATTCCGGAGGTCGCGCCCGGAGCCGCCCTCCGAAACCCGGCAGCCCCATTCCCATGCCCATTCCCCTGCCTCCAAAAAAGCGGCCCGGACTGGAGATCGGCAGGTCCTGCACACCCATCGCCAGCACCTTCGGCTGTCCGGATTCGTCATGCGATTTCAACTCCGCCTCCAGCATTCCCGCCTCAGCGATATCGCGCAGCCGCTTGAGCTGCTGGCGCTGGGCGTCCTGGCCAGTCGGACCAGCCTGGCCATTTCCCGGCCCATTCTGAGCAGCCTTTGCCTGTTGCATCCGCTCCATCACAGCGTTCTTGAGATCGGCCTGTGCAGTGTCCAACTCCTGTTTCTTCTGCACCATCTGGGCGGGGGTGAACACCTTTCCGGCCACAGCCAAACCCGCATCCTTTGGCAACTCGATCAGTTCAGCTGCATGCCTGTTCTGAACATTGCCTGCCGTGCCGTATTTGGTGTCAGTGCTCGTGAAGATTCCAGCCAGTGCATAGTACTCCCGCTGCGGGATCGGATCGAATTTGTGATCGTGGCAGCGAGCACAACCGACGGTCATTCCTAGGAACGCCTGAGAAAGGGTGTCCACCTGCTCATCGGCAAGATCGAGCGCAAACTGCCGCGGATTCTGATCATTCAAGCCCTTCGTCCCAACCGCCAAGAACCCCGTGGCAATCAGGTGCTCGACCTTCTCCTTGTCGCTCTTTGCCGGAAGCAAGTCGCCAGCAACCTGCTCCTTCAGGAATTGATCGTAAGGTTTGTCGGCATTGAAAGCGTCGATCACATAGTCGCGGTAACGCCAGGCGTGAGGATATGCCACATTCACGTCCTTACCGGTTGATTCCGCATAGCGCGCCACGTCCAGCCAATGCCGGCCCCAGCGTTCACCAAATGCCGCGCTTGCGAGCAGACGATCGACCACCTTGGCATAAGCATTCGGCGACTTATCGTCAGCAAATGCCTTGATTTCGCCCAGGGTCGGCGGCACGCCCACCAAGTCGAAATAAACACGCCGGATCAGCGTCAACTTGTCCGCATCAGCCACCGGCTTCACGCCTTTTTCCTCCATGGCAGCGAGGAGAAAGCGATCGATATCATTGTGCGGCCACGTGATATCTTTCACCGCTGGTACCGACACTTTCACAGGCGCCTGCCAGGCCCACCATTTCTTCGCCTCGCCATAATCGTATTTCTTTTCCGCGATCTTCGCGCCATTGCCCGCGGCCTTTTCACGTGGGTCGGGCGCGCCCATGCTGATCCACTTCTCAAAATCCTTGATGACGTCCTCCGGCAGCTTGCCACCTGACTTCTTCGGCGGCATCGCGAAGTCCTTATTCTCGTAGCGAATCGCTTCGATGATCAGGCTCTCTTTCAGATTCCCAGGCACGACGGCAGGGCCGGAATCACCGCCCAAGCGGCTCGCTTCGCGAGTGTCGAGCAGCAATCCACCCTTCACTTTATCGGCCTGCGCCGAGTGACACTTATAACATTTGTCCGCCAGCACCGGCCGGATCTTCTTCTCGAAAAACTCAATCCCCGACGCATCAGGCTTCTCTGGCGGGAGCGCAGGCTTGTCCACATCGAGCGCGGCGATCGCAGACATCGCGGACGCATAGAGGAAGCCGACAAGGGCAATCGGTCGGATCACGGATGATGGTAGATAAGCAGACATTTTTCAGTGGGGCGAGACGCGGCAAACCATCTGACGGTTACGGCCGGAACCGCGGAACCTTGCATGATTTGCATACCGGGTAAACCACGTTGACGCCGATTGGTTGCGGCGGAAAACTGCAGATTCGAAACGCGCACTCTTTGATCGCCGAAAGTGCGGGCCGGCACTAGCCTTCGGCCCTCATGCTTTGCGAACAGTGCCAGCAGAATACCGCGGAAGTCCTGATCACCCGAGCCGAGTCCGGGACGATGAGAAGGACCCAGCTTTGCCCGACCTGCGCCCAACCGGTGCTCGAATCCATCGGGCCCGATGAAACGGCCGGGGCATCGTTCCTCTCGCCCACAGCCTCGGGCGAGCGCCAATCGCTGCCAGACGCAATCCCGCTACGAGGTCCGGTTACGATCGAAGAATTCTCCACGGCGCTGCATCTCCAGCCATATCAGATCGTCGGCACACTCATGCGCCTGGGCATCACTGCATCGCGTCGCGCCACGATCAACGAAGCAACAGCGGCTGATCTTTGCACGAGATACGGAGTGGAAGTTGTGAAGGGCTAGTCACCACAGCCGGAGAAAGTTTTCTCCCGCCCGTCTTGCCCAGCGCCGCCCCGGCTTGTCAATCGCCCGCCGAATCTTACGCTTCCGGATTCCATTCTCATGCCCACCGAATCTCCGATCCTGGAAGTCTCCCACCTTTGTATCCAACGCGGCACCACACAGATCCTCGACGACGTTACGTGGAAAGTCGGCCCCGGCGAACACTGGGTCATCCTCGGATCGAATGGATCGGGAAAGACGTCGCTTCTCAGTGCGCTGACAGGCTATCTCAGCCCCACGAAGGGAGAAATCGCAGTGCTCGGCGAAAAGTACGGCAGCTCCGATTGGCGCGACCTGCGGCAGCATGTCGGCATCGTGTCCTCCAGCGTCCGCCAGATGATGCACGACCACGAGCCTGCATTGACGACCGTGGTGAGCGGCAAATACGCGATGATCGACTACTGGGGCCGGATCAAGAAAGCCGATCGCGAAGCGGCATCGGAGATTCTCCATCAAATCGAAGCCTCTCATCTGGCCGAGCGCCCCTGGCTGGTGCTGAGTCAGGGCGAACGCCAGCGCGTCCTCATCGGCAGGGCTCTCATGGCCAAGCCGCGGCTCCTCATCCTGGACGAGCCCTGCACAGGACTCGACCCTGTAGCGCGCGAGCATTTCCTCGCGTTTTTGCAGCGACTCGGTTCTCGACGCGATGCCCCGGCGCTTCTGCTCGTCACGCATCACGTTGAGGAAATCATGCCGGTCTTCAGTCATGCCCTGCTGATCCGCGAAGGGCGCATTCTCGCTTCTGGCGAAAAAGAAAAGACGCTGACCTCGCGTCGACTATCGGACGTCTTCGGCGCTTCCTGCCGCCTCGAGTGCAAGAAGGAACGTTATGCATTGCGCATCCGCTCGAGCTCAGGCAGCGTGCTCTAGCCCCTCTTAAATGCGTCCCCTCCTCCCCCTCTCGCTATTGCTCTGCACTTTTGCGGCGGGACTTCCGACCTCCGCACATTCCGAAGAACTGGCGCCACCGCCAGACGCCGTGGTAGTCGACACCCAGACGGAATCGGTCATCCACGATGCTCTCCGCTGGCTTGCCAACAAGCAGGCTACGAACGGTTCGTGGGGTGTGGACGAAGGCGGCCGCCGCGCAAATGCCATCGCGATCACCGGCTATGCACTCGTCACCTACATGGCCTCCGGCAATCTCCCGGAAGAAGGCGAATACGCCAAACAGGTCAACGCCGGCATGCAATTCCTTCTCGATTCCGTCCAACCCGACGGCACTTTCCGCGGAGTGGACGGCGGACGTTACATGTACAATCACGGCATCGCGACCATCGCGCTTTGCGAATTGTACGGACAATCGAGATCGCCAGCCATCCGCCCGAAGCTCGAGCGATTGGTAAAGCTGATCATCTCTACCCAAAGCGAATCCGGCCAGCATGCCGGAGGCTGGCGATATCAACCACGGCCCGGCGATGCCGATATCTCGGTGACGGTCATGCAGGTGGTCGCGTTGCGTTCGGCAAAGAATGCCGGATTCGACGTCCCGCAAAAGACGATCGACGACGCAATCGCTTACGTGAGGCGCTGCCAAGATCCCGCGACCGGCGGATTCTCGTATCAGGCCGGCCAGCACGACCCGGGTTACGCGCGCACTGCGGCTGCGGTTTATTCGCTTCAGGTTTGCGGACAATACGACGATCCCATGGTGAAAAGTGGTTCGGACTACCTTTTCAAAAGCGCACGCTATGGCCAGCAGTGGTGGACTTATGGCTCAAACTACGCCGGCCCGGCCCAGTACATGATCGGCGGTGATACTTGGAAACGCTGGTACGAGTCACAGAAAGAGCAACTTCTCAAAACCGTGAAGCACCGCGGAGATGAAGCCTGGTGGGAAGGCGAAGTAGGATCCGTTTACTGCACGGCTGCGTACGCCACCATCCTAGCCATGCCGTGGCATTATATTCCTCTTTATCAGCGATGAAATCGGCCGCGACCGTCACGCGACTCAGCGGATCTCTTCTCGCCTCCGCTATCGCTTTCGTTTTCCAAGTACTTCCCCTCACCGCTGCAACGGTCAGCTCGATGACCGGCGAGACTTACGAGGGATCAGTGACTTTGGACAGTGGCCTCTTAATCACTCCGAAGGCCGGACCAGCGTCCAAGATGGATTTCAGCAATGTCCTCCGCGCACGCCTCGCGGACGAGCCCGCCGGAAACAGCTCGCAGTTACAGCCTGGAGTCGTGATGCGAAACGGAACCCGGCTCGCCATCGCAGCCCCCTCGCTCGACGAATCTACCATCAAGATACCGAAGTATGCGCTGTCAGTGCCGACCCAGGATGTCGCGTGGATCATCTATCAGCCGATATCCGATAGCTTTTCTGAGCGCCTGACTCCCGGAACTACCGGTGTCGTGCTCCCAGGCGGCGATTTCTTCGAAGGCACGATCAAGTCTGCCGATTCGCGGGTGGTGAAAGTCCTGTCCCCTATCTTTGGCGTGCGTAGCTTCAACATCGCGCTGAAGGAAGCCGTTGCGGTGGTCCTGCATGATGTGAAGCCAATCGCCGCCGCGTACGCCGTCGCCACCACGGATGGCTTTCTCTTTTCCGGAGACGGGATCAGCGCGGATCGTGCGAGCCTGTCTGTGCGCTCGGCAGCACTTGGACTTCTGCGGATCGATGGCAAGGAAGTAGCGGAAATCCGCGCCGGATCCGCACGCTATCAGTCTCTTACCACACTCAAGCCGTCGAGAATCGACGCTCCTGCCGGCCAGAGCGGCACTCCTGCATTTTCCGTGGATAAATCCCTCGACGGCCACAAGCTGGCCGCTTCCGGGGCCGAAGCATCCCATGGCTTCGAATCAGGCATTGGCGTGGTAGCCACTTGGGAATTGCCACCTGGCTTCAATGTCTTCGTCGCCCAGGCAGCCCTTTCTCCATCCACACAGGGCGAAAATACGCGAGTCGCTTTCGCGGTCTATGCAGATGGAAAAGCCGTATTCCGCTCACCGCCTTATGGCGCCTCGGAAGGGATCAAAACCGTCCGCGCGACCATCGCCGGAGCGCATATGCTCTCGCTCCGCGTCGAGCCATCGTCAGCCACATCCACAGTTGGCTCCGGGATCTGGATCGAGCCACTTCTCATCAAGCGATAACCTGACACTCCGAGCCGCATTCGCATCGCTCTCCGTTCACCAGCGGCTCTTCGCGCCGGCTGCCCCACAGTAGCAAGATCTGGATTGAAACTTGGCGGGCAAGCATGGACTTTTTCCAATCAATGCGTCTCGTCGGTTGGTTTCCCCAGTGAGCGAGGCGGTCGTCTCTCCAAATATTTCATCCATGAATTATCTCCCGATCTTGAAGAGCTCCCGCGCCGTCGCAGCGCTTTTGCTGCTGGTCCCGCTGGCTGAACGCGGATTTTCGCAGGAACCGACGGACGTGACACCCTCTCCTTCGATCATGCACGAAGTCAGCCCGGGAGTTTACGAAATGGGCAAGCTGCGGCTCACCAAGGCGACGCACTCCATCTCCTTCCCGTGCACGGTCAACATGGATAAAGGAACCATCGAGTATCTTCTCGTCATGCCCTCCGGCAATGCGCACGAGAGCATGCTGGTCACAGCCGATGTCCAGCCCCGTGACCTTCATCTCGCCATGCTTCTGCTTGGAGCCAAAGGCGCTGGAATCCGCGGCCAGCCTCCGGAAGAAGCGCCTCCCACGCAATTGAGTCGCGATTATCTTGCCCATGCTCCCAAGCTCGTCGGCGATGATATCGCCATCACGGTGACTTGGAAGGCTGCGGACGGAACCCAGAAGACAGTTCCGGTGGAAGACTGGATCATCAAGAATGATTCGCACAAACCGGCCGAGCACGGCCCGTGGATTTACAATGGCTCGATGTTTTCCACCGATGGCAAATTCCTCGCACAAGTCGAAGGGAACTTCATTGCAATGGTCACGAATCCGGCGGCGCTCATCAATAATCCGAGAAAAGGCTCCGACAATGATCAGATCTGGGACGTGAATCCCAAAGTCATTCCGCCGGCGCATACCCCGGTGGAACTTACCCTTCAACTGCTCCATCCCGAACCCGACGCGCCACCAAAGAAATGAAACGGTGGGCGGCAGTCTGTCTGACTCTTCTGGCATTGGCAGGCCGCGCCCCTGCACAGGAGCCGCTGACGCACCGCGAAGAAAACTACTCTGTTCGCAATGAAGTCGGGCTCGCCCTGGACAAGGGATTTCAATGGCTGAAGAAACATCAGCATGCTGATGGATCCTGGTCCACAGCGGATCATCCCGCGCTCACAGCTCTGCCGCTGATTGCCTGTCTTCACGATCCAGCGGGGACTTACCGCACCGAACCGCGCCCGCCATTCATCGAAAAGGCGCTCGCGTTCCTACGTTCCAACGAGAATCCGGACGGTTCGATCTCAAGAAAAGACGCCCCGAATTACAACACGAGTCACAGTCTCGTCGCGCTGATCACAAACGGCGATCCGCAGGATGCCGGAGCAATCGGTCGCGCGCGCGCTTTCATCATCGGCTTACAAGCAAAGGGGCCAGGTACTGCTGTATTCAACGGTGGAATTCGCCCCGGAGGCACCTCCCCTTCTCCCGATCCCAATCACGCCGACCTTAGCAATACCATCGTAGCACTGGAGGCGCTGCGGACCTTCAAAGCTGCACAGACTTCCGGCGAAGCTCCCGAGACCGCGGATCTGGACTGGAAAGCCCTCCGCGGCTTTTTGGGTCGATGCCAGAACCTTCCGGAGACCAATGCCAAATCAAAACCGAATCCGGACGATCTCGGCGGATTCATTTCACATCCGGCCCACTCCAACGCCGCACCCGCCGATGGTTCAAATCCGCTTCGTCCCTACGGCAGCATGACATGCGCAGGATTGCTCGCGCTCATCTATTCCGACGGCAAGAAAGACGATCCGCGCATACAGGCCGCGCTGGATTGGATACGCCGGCACTACACGGTGAATGAAAACCCCGGGCTCGGCGCCGCGGGTTACTATGGTTACCTCCAACTCCTCGCCAAAGCGCTGGCAGCATCTGGCCTTCCCAGTGTGAATTCTGCGAACGGGCGCCAGATTGACTGGGCCCGAGAATTGGCGCTCAAACTAATCGACCTGCAGAATACCGACGGCTCGTGGGCAAATGGCGCCAGTGATCGCTGGATGGAAAACGATCCGGTGCTTGCGACAAGTTACGCCATCATCGCACTCGAGGTCGTTTACTTCCGGCTCTGAGCTCGCTTGTTACTCCGCGCCGGCGCCCTCTACCGCCGGGCGAGGAACATAGTCTTCGATGCACTGCGTGATCGCCGCCAGGCTCACGGGTTTCGCAAGGAACGGGAATCCTCCGAGCTGATGCTGGGACTCCTGTGGCGAAACAATCGCAGTCAGGAAAATGATCGGCACGCCGACCAGCGCCGGATCCGACCGAATCTGCTGCGCGACCTCGCCTCCATCCACTCGTGGCATCACGATATCGAGAAAGATAATATGCGGCTTGAAACTGCGGGCTGCCAGCCACGCCCTGCTGGCATCGTTCTCCTCATGCACCTCATATTCTCCGCTCCGTTCCAGGGTCAGCTTCACCAGCCTGGTGAAACCAGATTCGTCATCCACTATGAGAACTCGGGTTTTGGTCATAGATTGGGTGGCTTGTGAAAGCTACTTCCTCACTAGTGAGGAATTTTAGCCTCACACCAACATGATCGGCATCGAGGCCCATCATGCGCGTAAGGTAATTGTCGCCCGAGCTCCCGAAGATGGCATATTTCGCAAATCGACCGTGCCACCGTGCAAATCTACGATCGTCTTTACGACGGAAAGCCCCAATCCGGTCCCTTTTCCCGTCGGTTTCGTGGTAAAAAACGGCTCAAATATCTTACCTAGTTTGTCTTCCGGAATCCCAGGACCTGTATCTTCCACCTCCGCCACGACAATCGTCTCGCCCACCCTGAATAATGACGACGAACTATTCGAGATATTGGAACCAATGCCTGTTAACTGCCGCGAGTAAGTCCTGACGATTACCGTTCCGCGGCTCTCCATGGCATGGATGGAATTGGTCAGCAGATTGATAAATATCTGGCTGAATTTAGCCGCATCGACGCGCACCTCCGGCAGTTCCGGCTGCAATTCGCGGATGATTCGGAATGTCCCCTTGAATTCGGAGCGCACGTGCCTGAGGGCGTCCTCAATGACCAAGTTCAGATTCTCGGGATACAGCTCCAGCCGGGTCGGGGCCGAGAAATCCAGCAGCCCGCGGATGACGGTATCGGCACGGAGTACCGCTTCACTCATCTCGTGGAGAATCACACCCGCGTTCTCGTCCTGCACTGGAATCGACGAAATATACTCGATTCCCATTTTCAATACGGCGAGCGGATTTTTGACTTCGTGAGCAACGCCGGCAGCCAATCGACCCACGGTCTTCATCTTCTCGGCCTCGATGAGTTGCAACTGTACTTCTCGGAGCTCGCGATGGGCCGCCTGCAGTTTTGCCATGGCTCCAAGCACTTCCTCGCGACTGCGAGCGGCTTCGGCGTACGCCTTCTTGAGATTTTCCTCCGCGATCTTCTTTTCGGTGACGTCGCGGCTGATACAGACGAGGCCAAGGATTTCACCTTCCTCTCCACGCAGTGGTACTTTCGTCATCAGCGCCCAACGAACGCGCCCGCGAAAATCCGGGCGTTGCTCCTCATGATTGATGAGCGGTTTTCCCGTCCGGTAGATTTCATCATCCTCCGCCTGAATCCGCGTGGCCAGATCATCCGAGTAGAAATCGTGGACCGTCCGACCAAGAACTTCATTCGCGTCACTGGCGCCGACCCATTGGAGAAACGCTGCATTGGCCAGTAGAAACCGGCCCGCCACATCGGTGAGAAAAATGAGGTCGGGAAGATTGTCGATCACGCCGCGGAGGAGATTCCGCTCCGTGTCCAGGCGCTCCTCCATTTCCTTCATCTTCGTGATCTCACGCGAAATGCCGCACGTCCCGACGATGCGTCCATTGGGATCCCGAAGCGGCAGTTTGGTCGTGAGCGACCACGATTTCCGGCCAGTCGTCAGGACTTCCCTTTCGACCTTCCCCTCCATGGCCTCGCCGGTTTCCATCACCCGACGCTCGTCTTCTAGTGCTTCCTGCGCGTGTTCCGCGCCATAGAAATCGGCGTCCGTCTTGCCGTACGCATCGTCCGGCCGATCCAGACGGAAGAGCCGCATTAGGGCACGGTTGATCCGGATGAATCGGCTGCATTCATCCTTGAAATAAATCCGGTCCGGAATGTTCTCCAGAAGCGTCGAAAGAAGATCACGCTCCTGGGCGAGTTCGGCCTCCGCGCTGAAACGCCCGACTGCGTATCGCAGCGTCCGCTCCAGAAGACGCGCATCGATCGCCCCCTTCACCAGATACTCTTGCGCGCCGCGATCCAGCGCCAGCAAAGCGGTGTCCTCTTCTTCCTCCGTACACAGCACGATGACCGGCAGGTGCGGAGCCGCCATCCGCACGCGATCGAGGAGGTCCACACCAAGGTCGTCGGCCAGTGAAAGCGCGAGGAGAACGATTTGAACCTCGGGAGCTTGAAGATAACCAAATCCCTCCGCAAACGAACCGGCCTGAGCCACGATTCGAAACGGATTGCGGGCTGACTGCTGCGAAATCCGGTCGAGATGTTCACAACAGACGCGATCATTCTCGATGAGGAGAACGCCCAAAGCCTTTCTGGAGGGGGCAGAAGCCATGGTCACCGGCGATGACGTAGACTAAGCATACCCTTCTGCAAAAAGCGAGCAATTCAGATCGACCGCAGGAATGCGCGCTCAACCGGAACTCACGCCCAACGCAAAAAAGGCAGCCAATTTAGGCTGCCCTTGTCCGTTCTGAACCGAATCAGCCCGCGTCCCTTCGCGGGCCACCCGCTGTTACTTCAAGATCGTCTCGAGTGCCGAGTCAGGCTCAGCGCCGAGTTCAGTCGCCCGCTTGTAGCAGCTACGGGCGGATTCCTTATTCGGTGGCTTCTGCGTGGCGTATACGACCGCCAGATTGAACTGCGCATCGGCATAGCTCGGATCGAGAGCCGTGGCTGTCTCGAGTTCCTTCAGAGCCGCTTCCTGCCAGCCCTTCTGGCTAGCCGTAATGCCCAGATAGTTGTGAGCCGTAGCATTTTTTGGATTGATCGCCAGCGCTTTGGTCAGCTCGTTGACCGCGTCATCCCAACGGTCCTGGCCGTAATACACGATCCCGAGCGTGCAATGCGCAAAGGCATCTTCGGGTGCAATGGCGATCGCCTTCTTGAAGGCTTCTTCGGCGAGCTTCAACTTGCCGGAGCGAAATCGGACGACCCCGAGATTGCAGAGCGCGTTCAGGTTCGTCGGAGCCTGGGCGAGGATCTTTTCGTACAGCTTCTCCGCGTCACGATAGTTGCCGCGCTCAAATTCATCCTTGGCCTGCTGGGAAGTCGGGAGCAATTCCTTTGGGAGCCCACCCGCACTCTTGCCATCCGAGACATCTCCACCGGCAAGATCATCGTGCCCCTTGGTGGGCAGATCATCCGACTGTGAGGCCTTATTTTCTTTGGACGGCTTGTCGGTCATCGCAACAGAAGGAGCCGCCGCAGAACCGGAAAGACTTTCAGTCACGGGCTGATCGATCGACAGGGAACGCCTGGGTTCCTGCGCGGAAGCCAGCGTTTTCCGCTCTTTTGGAGCCTGCGGTTTTGCCTCAAGTACAGCCGGTTTCGCCTCGGCCACTGGAGCTTTTGGAGTTTCGGCAGGTTGAGGCGCGGCCTCGGGAGCCTTCTCCGGCACCTGGGCGATAGGAGCCACATCGGGAGTAGCTGCTGCAGGAGCAGGAGCCTGGGCAGGCGCGGCAGCTGGATCGCCGGAAGCTTGAGCGGCAGCGGCGGAATCATCGGAATCCGGACGCGGCACGGCCAGCGCAATTTCGTTTTCGCTAACCTCGACCTGCGGCTTCTTGAAGAGCGCGCGTTCGCGGGAAGTCAGCTTCACGACAGGCTGGCTGAGATAGTTGACCTGCTTGAGCAGATCGGTCGATTTCACATCGATCTTGGCCATCTGCTTCAGGACGAGCGCCGCCGTTTGCGAACGGCGTGCCTCTTCCTTCATCTCCCTCATCACGATGGAGCGAAGGACTTCGTTTTCCTCCTGCATCTTCTTCTTGTCGGCCGCGCTCGTCGCGCTATCGGCCTTCATGCCGCTGAGTTCCTTTTGCGTGGACTCAAGCTTCGCCTGAATATCGCTCAGCTTGGTCTGGTAATCGGCGTTTTCCTTCTTGGATTCGGCAAGCTGCTGTTTGACCGAGCCAATTTCCTTTTTGAGGTCGGCGATCGCTGTATCCTTCTGCTGGCCATCGGCCTTGAACTGCGAAATCTGCTTCTCGGCGTCCGCAAGCTGGGCCATGAGATGCGTGTTGTCCGAGACCAGCTTGTCCACCTGACGCTGGGCATCCTTCAGCTTCGCAATCTGCGCCTTGGCGTCGTCGCGCTCCTGGAGGACGGTCGTGAGACGGGTGGTGAGTGCGTCACGCTCTTTCGTCAACTCGGTGGTCTTCTTCTCGTACTCAGCGACGCGGGCATCAGCCTTGCGCTGGACCTCGGCGACTGCAGTGGCGTTTTTCTTCTCCGCTGCTGCCAATTGCTCGAGGGCATCAGCCTTTTCCTTCGCGGTAGCGGCCACCTGGTGCTGCAACTGCTCGACCTTCGCCTTACTCGCGGCGAGTTCGGTCGCAGCCTGTTGCGCCGCCGTATTGGCCTTCTCTGTTAGCTTCTCCGAATTCTGGATCCTGCCGGCCGCCTCGGAGCTCAGCTTGACAGCCGCTTCGCGATCGGACTGGGCCTGTGCGGCCTTCTTCTGGGAATTAGCCAATTGCGCAGCCTTTTCCTTTTGAACTTCTTCCAATGCGTCGAGTGCGATCTGTGCCTCCCGCAATTCCTTCTTCGCGGCGTCGCGCTCAGCGCGGTACGTCGCCACCGCTTCGGTGTTGCCCTTGTTCTTCTTCAGCTCGTCATCGAGCTTCTGTTCCGCAAGTGCGCTCCGGGTTTCGACCCGGTTCTTCGTCTCCTCGGCCTTCGTCCTTGCACTCTCGGCTTCCTTGAACTGCTTGAGCAATTGCTCCTTTTCGTTGCGCAGTTTTTCCGATTCGTCCTTCTGCGTCTGCAGCTCGTTACGTAGACGCGTCAGCTCATTCTGAATGGCCTTCACCGGATCGGCATCGACCGGCGGAGCATTCCGCTGGGCACGGGGAGCACGCGGCGCCTCGGCCTGAGGAGCGGGAACAATCGGTTCTTCCGGCAGGGCAGGCTCATTACCGGAAGCCGGTACGGCTGGCGCCGTCGGAATCAATTCGGGTCCACCACCCGCGGACTCCGCTGGCGACACCGGTATCGAATCGGAACTCACCCCGGACTTCGAGGCGATCGACGCGATCGCTTCCGCCGTCTTTTTCTTCCGCATGTCGACAATGGACGGATTCCACTCCGGCCAACGTTTGGAAATCGAGTCGAGGATTCGGGCCGTCTCTTTGAACGATCTCAAGGCATCGCCGTGCTTTCCGCTCACCTCCAAAGCTTCGGCTTTTTTGAAATTGGTGTAGGCGTTCACAAAGACCTCACCAGCCTCGTCAGAAGACTGGGCCCGGGCGGGTAGAGCCGGCAGCATAAAGCCGATGGAAGCGCAAAGGATCAGCGGTAGGTTCTTGGGGCGCATAGGGTCTTACAGGGTCTTACGGAAAAAAGTGGCCGAAGCTATACGAATTAAATGCACCGCGCAAACAGTTCTCGTCGCCAATTTTCTCCTTTTGGCGGTGCAGGGATTCCGACGGAATTCCTGCCCTCCGAATGCCAGGCCTGTTGCTGCAGCACGCTTTTCCGCTTGGGCTCGATAGGTCTTTGGCGGAAAGTGCCGGACGCTACATCACCGACATGCCTCGCGCAAACAGTTCTCGACACCACTCCCGCCAAACCGCATTTCCGGCTCCGGCCGCCCCTGAGACGCCGGCTCGATGGATCACCAACCGGGAATGGGATGCCTTTGCGAGCGCTGAAACGACGGCCCACCGCCTCTGCTCGACCCGCGAAGCCTGGGTGGAACGTTTCGGAGACGACCTTCTGCTTTCCTACCAGGAAGATTGGGCTCGTGACCGGATGCTCGCCGAATTGGAACAATGGTGTGCCACCAGCGGACACAGCTTCCGCCGGGTCTTTGGAAAATTCATCCCGAAACAGAATGCCGAGCGCATCGCGCCAGAGCTCATTTCGGGAGACGCCACCCTGCCGATGGAAGTGAGCGTCACGGAAAACGGTCTCCGCTACGGTCTCGACTTCGCCGCCGGATACTCAGCCGGACTTTTCATCGATCAACGTGCCAACCGCAGCTTCGTCCGCCGCATGGGAACGAAGCGCTTGCTGAATACCTTCGCGTACACCTGTTCGTTTTCCGTCGTCGCCGCTAGCACCGGGGCGCAAACGGTCAGCGTGGACCTTTCACGGAAATCGCTGGATCGCGGGCGCGAGAACTTCGCGCTGAATTCGCTGCCGGACGAAGGCCACCAGTTCATCGCTGACGACGTTCTGGATGTCCTACCCAGACTCGCGCGGCGCAGCGACCGCTTTGATTGCATAATCCTCGATCCCCCGACCTTTTCCCGTGGCAACAAGGGACGCCGCTTCCAGGTCGAAGAAGATCTGGAAACGCTCGTATCCGCCGCCCTGGAACTCGCCACACAGGATGCGCGCATACTGCTTTCGACCAACTGCACGCGCCTGAATCGCCGGATGCTCGAACAGATCGCACGTCACGCCCTCAAGCTGAACCGTCGCAGCGCGACCTTCCACCATGAGCCCGATCTGTCGGACATTCCCACTGAATATGCCGCGCGGACGCTCTGGATGCTCCTGAAATAGGACATCCTCATTCGAAGCGCAGACGCGAAAAAGGGGCGGATGTCCCGCCCCTTCAAAATCCTGTAGAGAATCCTTCGCGCTTCGGGCGCTGCGGCGATTTGCCCGGCGCACCCGAAACACGAGAAGTTTTGCTCCGCCGAACGCTTTACTTGACCTTCAGCAACTCGACCTCGAAGACGAGAGTCTCATTCGGCCCGATCGCTCCGGGAGCGCCGCGCTCACCGTAAGCCAAGCGGGACGGAATATAGAGCATCCATTTGGAACCTTCAGGCATGAGCTGGAGAGCTTCGGTCCAGCCTTTGATGACGCGATTAACCGGGAACTCAGCCGGTTCGTTGCGCTTGTAGGAGCTGTCGAACTCCGTGCCGTCGATCAGCGTGCCACGATAGTGGACGACAACGGTGTCGGTGGCCTTAGGCTTCGTGCCGGTGCCTTCTTTCAGGACCTTGTATTGCAGACCGTCCGGAAGCGTGTGAACGCCTTCCTTCTTGCTGTTTTCGTCGAGGAACTGCTGACCTTTTTCGAGTGGGCTTGCCATAAGAGCGATTGGGAGGAGGAGAAACGCTAAGAGGAACCGAATCATGGCCCCCATACCTGAAGGGCCCGCGACCCGCTGTCAATCTTGCAAAGATAGCGACAACGGACGGGATTTACGTATAGGATCACGCTGTACCTGCTCGCTTTCCCTCAAAGCCATGCACATTTCCAAGCCCAACACACTTCCTCGTCGTACCTTTCTTCGTGGCCTCGGCGCCACTCTGGCCCTCCCCCTTCTCGAGTGCATGATTCCAAAATCGGCCCGGGCCGCCGCATTGGGAATGACAAATAGCGGCGCGCCACGTCGCATGGTTTTCGTCTACCTGCCAAACGGCATGGACATGGAAAATTGGACGCCGAAGTCCACTGGCGCACTGGGCGATCTCCCATCGATTCTAAGTCCGCTCGCTCCGGTTAAATCCGACATCCAGGTACTAAGCGGCTTGGCTCACGTCCAGGCCCGCGCGCTTGGCGATGGCGCCGGGGATCACGCCCGTGCGAACGCCTGCTTCCTTACTGGGGTACACCCGAGGAAAACTGCGGGCGCCGATATCCATGCCGGCATCTCCGTCGATCAGGTCGCCGCGCTGCAGGTCGGGAAGAACACCCGCCTGCCCTCGCTGGAAATCTCCTGCGACACCTCCAACAAGCAGGCCGGCGCCTGCGATAGCGGGTATGCCTGCGCCTACCAGAACAATATTTCCTGGCGAAACGAGACCACGCCGATGCCGGCCATCGCCGATCCGCGCCTGGTCTTCGAACGCCTGTTCGGCGTCGAAGAAGATCCCGATCTCGCCGCAGGCCGCGCGCTGCGCGAGAGCTGCCGGAAGAGCATCCTCGATCTCGTACTCGACGACGCCCGCGCTCTGCAGTCGAAGCTTGGCACGACCGATCGACGCAAGATCGATGAATACCTGACCGCACTTCGCGAGACGGAAGTTGGCATCGAGCAGCACCAGAAATTCCAGGCCAGCCAGCCTCGTCCAAACATTGCGAAACCCGACGGGATCCCCAGCGATTTCGGCCAGCACGTGAAGCTCATGTACGACCTGCTGGCTTACGCCTTGGCCACCGACTCGACGCGCATCGCCAGTTTCATGGTCCTGCGCGAAGGCAGCAACCGCGCTTACCCGTGGCTGGGGATCAATGAAGGGCATCACGAGATTTCCCATCACGGCGGCAGCGCAGAAAAGAAAGCCAAGATCGCCAAGATCAATCAGTGGCACATGGAACATTTCTCCGGCTTCCTCTCAAAGCTGAAGAGTATGCGCGAAGGCACCAGCAACGTGCTCGACAACTCCATGATCGTTTGCGGCAGCGCGATCGCCGACGGCGACCGGCACCAGCACGATCACCTTCCGATTCTCCTATGCGGCAGCGGCGGCGGCGTCCTGAAGACTGGCCGCCACTTCGAGTACAGCAACGACACGCCGATGACGAACCTCTTCCTGACACTCATCGATCACATGGGAGCCAAGGCAGACCGCATCGGCGACAGCACCGGGAAACTCGCGAACGTCTAGGCGAGCGCTTCGCTCAGTGATTGCTTACTCCACGGTGTCCGTAGCTGAGGTGAAATCTCCATTTCGCCTTACTTCTCAGCTGTTAACAATGGCGCGCTGACTGCAACGGCAATCGCCGTCACATCGCTATCTTCGGGCAGACGATCCACAACTGCCCCCGCGCTCCGGAATCCAGCAAGGACCCCGGAGCGCAAGAACCCCGCCTACGGCCGGGTCACCCGCAGCCGGATGTAACCTTCCTGTCCTGCCTGATTCAACTCAGCCGCCTTAACCGTCTCTGTGCCGTCTCCATTATCGATCGGGTAACCCGAGACGATGCTTGCCGACACCCAGTTTTCGGTAAGGGTCAGGTCATCGGTACTTTCGATGATGTAAGTGATTCCGGATGGCGCTGGATGCGGACGGGTAAACGTCAGGGTTAGGTGCGGACCAGCAACACCCGCCACGACCATTTGCTCGATATTCGGGACCGGAAGCGGTTTCGAATCGACGGCCAGCGGCTCGTGACCCAACGCAAAGTCCACGAGGTTATAGAGACCATTTCCATTTGGATCCGCGTAATCACCCGCAACCGAAGACTGCGCCGCCGCAAGACTGCCAAATTTCTGGATCTTCCAGATATTGATGGGCGAATCCTTAATATAGACCGTCGCTGAAGCCGACGATCCAACCGCATACCCGCTTCCCGAGCTGAGATTCAGCGTCACTGGCAGGGTCCCGGTTGGCGTATCGAGATAAATCGGATTCACCGTCAGCACAGCGGAAGCTTGACCGGCCGGAATCGTGAAAGTCGGCGGCACAGCGCTCAGTCCGTAATCAGTCCGATACACTGCCTGGCCTGCACCGGCGAGAATCGAATAATTCACGTCCAGGCTATTAGTCGTCACGCCCGTGCGCGTGAACGTAAAGCTAGCCGTATCGGTCGTCGCCTTCTGCCCTGTCGAATCCGATGCCGTGATCGTTACCACGCCCGTCTCGCTCGCGAGATCCGCGACCTCAGAAGCGGCCAGCGCCCGGCCATAAATGCGCACGTCATCGATCGCCCCGCTGAAATAGTCGCCGGCAACCGTCGTCGTGCCATTCTTCGTTCCGATATAAAGCGCGTCGGTCGTCGTCGCGATCGATCCCGTTATCGCCACCGACGTCACCTGGCTGCCATTGATGTAAAGGCGCATGGTAGTGCCATCGTAAGTGCCAGCCACATGAGTCCACGTTCCGGTAGCCGGGAGCGTCGTCGTGATATTCTTCAGACCACTCAAGTCAAACATCAGCGCATTGCTCTGCGCAGTGAGCCGGTACTGGGTATCATTGCCTCCCTTCTCGAGGATTCGCCGATTATTGTTCGTTCCCCATGTCGTCGGATTGATCCATGCGGTGATTGATATTCCGCTCGTCGGATTGAGCGCCGCGTTGTTCGGCACACTTACGCTCTGGCCGGCCGTGCCCGAGAATACCAGCGCCCCGCCAAGTTGCCCGCCAGTCGGGCTCCATGTCGCCACTGGCGCATTCAGTGTGCCAGTGTTGGCATTGCCGGAACTGTCCGCCGCTGTCGTACCAGACGTTTCGTCAAACTTCCACCATCCTGCCAGGTTCTGAGCCGTTCCCGTCCCCTGGATCGCAAACGTGTAGTTTGGGTTGAGCGGGTCGTTGCTTGGAATCGAGATCGTTGCGTTCTTCACGCCCGTGGACGCGGGCGAGAACTGTGCATTGAATGTGGTCGAACTCCCCACGGCCACAGGGTTTCCAGCCGCCGCACTAATGCTGAAATCAGACGCATTGGTTCCAGAAATCTGCACAGCCGGGCTGCCGGTCAGATTCAGAGCCGCATTCCCCAAGTTCTTGAGCGTAAAGGTCGTCACAATCGGACTCGATCCCACGAGCAGTGTGCCGAAATTGGTGCCATCGACCGTCGAGGGCGTGGCGTCGCCATTGGCGATGGTCACGCTGTTCCCCTGCACGACCAGATCCGAGGTTGGCGTACCTACATTGGTCGTCACGCTCGACGATGTCGCATAACTCGACGCCCCCACGGTCCCAGCCGGCGCAGGCGAGCTGGATACGATGTAGGACCGAACGCGATAGTAATAAGTAGTGAACGGCGCCAACCCGATATCCTGGTAAGTGGTGACATTCGCGCCCACTGTTCCAATCTCCGTGTAATTGATGCCATCCGTGGAACGTTCGATCCGGAATCCTGTCTCGTTGGTCGAGCCATCGGTCCATAAAAGATTGATCTGGGTATGCGAAACCGCCGTTGCGAGCAACGCGCTCGGCGGATTTGGTGTCACCGACGCAGGGATCAGCCCATACACCACAAGTTGATTCGAAAATGTCGGATGATAGACCTTTCCATTCGCGATGATCGGTTGGTTGAACTTGGCGAAGTTGCCGAATCCGTCGCGGGCCGAATTCTGGGTGGAATCCCAAAGCTCCTGCGAAACGTTCTCCGCGTTAAAAGCGTAGAGAGTCCCTGACACTACCGCCTGGTTCGCGTTGCTGCCCGGCACGTTCGCCCAGAGAATGCCGGTTCCGGAGTTGCTGCCATTGGCGCTGATGGACATGAATCCACCAGGATTCTGCGCGGTCGGAGTGCTCTGGACCGGCGTTGTGGAGAAATTGGTGCCATTGAAAGTAAAGGCTTTCAGAGTGTCAGCCGCGCACCAGATATAGACCCGCTGTGTATTTCCCGGCCCCATCCAGTAAACCGGGGAGCCCATGATCTTGTTGTTCAGCTTGATGTCGAGGGATTGGACGATGTTGTCATCCGTGCTCGTGCTGCTCGTCAGCCCCCCCATGTTGTCGCGATTGACCACGTACATCCGCCCCTGCTTGCCCGCCGAGATTGCGAGAGCTGGAGTTGTATTTGGCATGAGCAACATCCCCGAAGAACCAAGATCGGTATCCTGGCTGTTCAACGTCGCATAATTGTAAGGAGTGAACCAACTGGAGACGTTCAAGGTTGAGTTGGACCGCGTAAGCTTGAGAAAGCTGACACCTCGGTTGGTCGTGTCATTGGGATTGCTTCCGACTCCGACCGTCCCGTTCCCGGTCGACACATAAAGGTTCCCGGCAGAATCAGCCGCAGGTCCTTCGCCTCCCATCCAGAGACCGACTTCCGATCCGCTGGGCGACGTATTATACACGACCACCTGACTCAGCGAGGTAGCGTCATAACCCATGATCCAGCCGTGGTATGGTCCAAGATCGCAATGCGAGGCCCAGGCAATGTAAACGACGCCATTGGAAAGCAGCAGGCTCGCACGCTCATTCTGCCGCAAGGGATCGAATGTAATCACGCCGCCTGAACTTCCGTCCCCCGTGCCGGCCACACTCCCAGTGATCGTCACCGGACTATTCGGACGCTCCGAGCCATCGCGCAGGTTCAACGCATGAAGGCGCTGGAAAAAGCTGCCGTTCTCTTTGGTCCGAGCCACCAGATAAATCGTCCCCTGATCTCCGGCTGCAGCCCCCGGAAACGGAGTGTTATCAATCACGGGCGTTCCAACGATGCCCATGTTGCCGCTGAAGTCATTGTAGTTGCTCCCGCACGCTCCGACTGAAGACAGATCCGCGTGAGTTGGAGGCACCGCTCCGTTGACGAGAAATGTAACCATCCAAAGCGGCCTCGTCGCATAAGGATCGTCTGCGTCATACGCATAGACGGTGTCATTAGTCGTCGCCAGATAGACAACGTTGTGCGTCCCCTGCCCTGGGATATTCACGCCGGACACATAGAGCGGCTGGGCGTAAAGCTGGTCATCCACCGCCCGCGTGAAGATCTTGCCGAAAGTCGTGGACTTCACGTTGGAAGTCGTGAGAACCGTTTCGTTGAGATTCTGGCCCGTGCGGCTGATGTCATTGTGGTAAGTCAGGACATTTACCTGTGCCTGTGCTCCGGCGATGGAGAGGAGAAAGGGCACAAATAGCCTGCGAATGGCAGCAAGTGAGGGGATCATAGCTGGAGAGGGGTCCGCGCATACTGCCATACGCGCGGCCCGTGGCAAGCGTCCTGCAGTGCTTCTTGCAGGCATTGAGTTGCAACTCCCTTGGCCGCTTGAAAACTGCACGTGCCCTTGACATCAGGTGGCACCAAAGGCTCTATCTGTGCGTCGGCAATGGATTCTGCCGCCCGGATTTCCGGGAAACCGCCTTGGTTCGGCCAAGGCTGATGACTCCTACGTTCACAGGAGATCTATGCCCATTTTTTCCCATCAACCGTTGTCATTTACGTCGTGCAACCGTTCCGACCAGTCGAAGCTTTCACCGGAGCAAATGCCATGATTTCGATCCGCCAAAAACTCCAGGAATCGCAATGGCTGCTGGCCGCCTCTCTGCGCTGGCTCGTTCTCATCATACCAATGGCAATGGCCGTCGGCACTGCCTGCGCATTCTTCCTTTGGAGCCTCGATGAGGTCACGAATCTCCGCTACGCCCATCCCTGGCTGCTGTATTTCCTGCCGTTGGCCGGCATCGCTGTGGGTCTCGTCTACCACTACATCGGACGCCCTGCCGAGGGAGGCAACAACCTTATCATGGACCAGATCCATCAGCCCGGCGGCGTTCCGCGCCGGATGGCTCCCCTGGTCCTCTTTGGCACGCTCGTCACGCATCTTTTCGGCGGCTCAGCCGGGCGCGAAGGCACCGCCGTCCAGATGGGCGGCAGCATTTCCAGCACGTTCTGCCGCATGCTCCGCCTCGACGCCGCCCGTGTGCGCATCATGCTCATGGCAGGGATCGCCGCGGGATTCGGCGCCGTCTTTGGCACGCCCATGGCAGGTGCGGTGTTCGCCCTGGAGGTGCTGGCCATCGGGCGAATTCAATACGACGCCCTTCTTCCCTGTTTCATCGCATCGGTGGCAGCGGACTGGACCTGCCACGCCTGGGCCATCGGACATACGCACTATCACCTCGCCTTCGAAAGCCAGGAAGAAGGGCCTTCAGCATTCTTCCATCTCAATGCACTGCTGCTGCTAAAAGTCGCAATCGCCTCGGCGGCATTTGGCTGGGGCAGCGTATGCTTTGCCGAGCTCTCTCATCGACTCAGCGGCTGGTTCAAACGACTCGTTCCCTACGCTCCGCTCCGTCCCGCTCTTGGCGGCGTCATTGTCATCGGCCTCTTTTACCTCACGGGAACAAGCGATTATCTCGGCCTGGGCGTCCGTTCTCCGGATCCGCATGCGGTGACCATCAGTTCGCTGTTCACCTCGACCGAGATCCATCCCTGGAGCTGGTTTTGGAAGCTCGTCTTTACGGCAGTGACGCTGAGCAGCGGGTTCAAGGGTGGCGAAGTCACACCGCTTTTCTTCATCGGCGCCGCCCTGGGAAACGCCATCGCCGGCCTTGTTGGAGCGCCGCCCGATCTATTCGCCGCGCTCGGCTTTGTCGCCATCTTTGCCGGGGCGACCAATACGCCCCTCGCCTGCACGCTCATGGGCGTGGAACTATTCGGAGCGACCCATATCGTCTATATCGCCACAGCCTGCTTCCTGGCCTATCTCTTCAGCGGGCATTCGGGCATCTATCTGGCTCAGCGCATCGCCATTCCAAAGACTGCATCCAGCCCGCTTCCGCCCGACATTCAACTTCGCCAGGTGCGCGAACTTCAACCATCCGCATTAGGCCCAGCGCCCCTGGGCGGAGCCTTCACGGCATCCCAATCCCAATCATCTCCCATGCCTCGAAAACACAAAGTGGTCCCGAAGGAAGTCGGAATGATTCGCATCTACCTGAAGCCAGGCGAAAAGCGCAAACAATCGGGCCTGCGTGGCTTCCTCGCCGCGCGTCCTCTTTACCGTGAACTCGTGGATGCCGCGAAGCGGAGCGGCTTCCTCAACGCCTTCGCGCAGCACACCCACTACGGCTTCAGCAACCACGGCCCGGTGCAGTCACAGACCCTAGAGGCCGGCAACCCCGACCTCACGATGTGCGTGGAGATCCTGGGCCCGAAGCAAGACCTGGAGCTGTTCTGCCGCACGCATGGCGAACTGCTTCGCGACAAGGTCATCGTTTACAAACATATCGAGCACTGGGACGTCCATTTGAGCGACATCGAGAAGAGTGACGGCCCACCAGACGAGCCCGACCCGGCTTCGGCTTGATCTGCGCTGCGCCTCGCAGGCGTCGAAGCAGACCGCCCTATTCCACGTACCGTTCCAGTACCACGAGAAGATCCCGTAACCGCTTCCTCGCCTCCCCCGGTTCCTGGGCGCCCTCGATGCAGTGGTGCAGGTGCGAATGAATCAGCTTTTCCGACAGGCTTTTCAGCGCACGGCGCGCTGACACCAATTGTGTAAGCACTTCCGCACAATCCCGGTCATCAGCGATCATCTTCTCAACTCCCTGCAACTGGCCGGTGACCCGGCGCACGCGCTGACAGAGCGCCTTTCGCTCTTCTTCCGGGTGAACATGATCGTGCATATGGAGCCAAGATGCATGACTCCGCAGGTCAAGTAAAGGCGCTTGCCATTATGGGGTATGGGGGCATACTCCATCTCGCACATGACCTCTCTGACCGACCTCATCCAGCAGGGTTCCGCCCATTTCTGGCTATTCATTCCGAGCGCCCTTCTGCTCGGAGCGCTGCACGGTCTCGAGCCGGGCCATTCCAAGACGATGATGGCGGCTTTCATCATCGCCATTAGAGGAACCATCTTCCAGGCGGTTCTCTTGGGTGTCTCCGCAGCAGTCTCACACTCGCTGGTCATTTGGGCAATCGCCGCGGCCGGCATGCACTACGGAGCCCGCTGGGACGCCGAGACAACGGAACCTTATTTCCAACTCGCCTCCGGCATCCTGATCCTCGTGACCGCCATATGGATCGCCTGGAGAACGCATCGTGATATTCGCCTCGCCCGCCAGCACGCGGAACTC
>FTCV01001756.1_pt1 | contig 25022 bp, 20 predicted proteins | sample 1639691 | NCBI WGS metagenome assembly FTCV01 (sample SAMEA3914864, study PRJEB12502) | metagenome | biome: forest; material: soil | place: USA | collected 2012-03-12 | depth 0.3 m
CACCACACGTTCGCGGCGATCTTTGGCTCCCCTGGCTGTTTGCATGGGGTGTGTTGGCAAGTTCGTTTTACTGAGGTTTACCGCCTCTCCGTAAGCGAGTTTTCCAACACGCCTCTGGCGATCAGGTGGGAGAGAGCTGGCATCCACACAGACATACACTTCCGCCCGACCCCATGGGCCCTGGTTTATCCAGGTTGTTCTTTGACATTTTAAAACAGAATGACGCCTCGCGCGAAGCGCCGCCACCCGGCGGCGATTCGCCCCGACGCTCCGCCTGCGGCCTGCCCGCAAATGAAAGCCATGCCGTTGAGCGATTCCTGGCCGAATTTGCGTAAACCCGGCCGGCGCCGTCTCGCGTGCGCCGCCGTCGGCTGGACCGTGCCAAAATGGAGCACTGGCAATAGCCGGGGAGCCGCGACGGCGTGGAAATTCGCAGCTCCAGCGCTCCAATCGCTTTCGGCTTGGAACAAGCCATTTGCCGGTTCCAAGGCTAGCTCCTCGACGGCCTGCTCGACGATGGAGCCGATGTGGACGCCGGCTTCCGACGCGCTACCGCCTGGCAGTTGGAACACCTCGTCGACGTTGAATTCAGCCTCGCCAACTCCTCCTGCCCAAAAGCCAGCGCGCTGACGTGATAAAACAGCCGGCGTAAATGCGCCTGCTGAGCAATCTCGCGAGAAAACCCGCGATTCAGTTCGCCCCGGGGAATTCCTTGGCGGTTGATCAATATTTATGCGAGGGACCTGAGGCGTATGGGAAGCTCATGGTTTGAGGCGTTTGGAGGACGAGGTTTCAGCAGGTGCCAGCAACGCCAATTCGCGGCGAATCTCTGCGGCGAGATCGGCTCCCGAGGGCAGATTAATGGACAATGCTTCGAGTGTAAAGTGGCGCTGAGGGGCGGTTTTGGATTTCCGAGACGCTGTGTCGGAATTTTCACCTGAAAGCGATTTCCGAGACGCTGTATCGGAAATGAGGTTTGAATAGGTCAGATAAAAAAGCCGGTACAGCTCCAAATTGTCCACGGAGTAGCCGCGACCGAAGTCTTGAAGCATTCGGGACGACAACTCTGATAGGATGCCGGCTCCGTAGGCAGCACGCTTTCGGCCTCGTTGCTGCTCTTCCACGATCTCGCGCCCGATGAGCCAGTTTGTGATCACCTGTGTGGTGTTGACAGTTCGCGACAGTCCTCCACGAGCTGCTTCGAGATGCTGCAAACGCGTAGGTAAAAAGGAGGGAACGAATCTGGCATGCTCAATTCATCATCCCTTCGATCTAGTAAACGGTCGATTCATACTGCGCCAAGCATACTCCGATCAGATTCGCCCCGTTATCGGTTTTATGGGAAATGCACCTGCCGGCAAAAAAAAGCCGGCGCAGATGCGCCGGCTGAAAAAATCTCGCGAGAAAACCCGCGATTCAGTTCGCCCGGGAATTCCGCGGGCGATGGACCAAAAAAATTAAGAGGGGGAAGTGAAGCGACGCTTGGCCTTGATACGGCGAGCCGTGGCCTTGGCTTTGCGCTTCGTCTTCTGCGTAGGAGTTTCGAAGGCGCGGAGGCGGCGAACTTCGTCCATGATCCCTTCCGAGTCGAGTTTGCTTTTCAGGCGCTTGAGCGCGCGATCGATTGGTTCTCCTTTGCGGACAATGACTTCTGGCATTTCGTGATTTCCCCGGGTTACTGGTTGAAAAAATTATTTGGTGAGTTGGACGGGCAGGCTACGGGAACTCCAGTCTGGAGTCAATCGAGGATTTGTGACAAAGCGCGATTGCTGATTTGGCAGGCGTTTTCGCCTCTTTTTTGCAGTTCGAATCCGGATTCAGTTTTGCCGGCATTGCGCCTCCAGCCTGGCCTTGAGGCTGCGAAACTCCGGAGCCTGGATTTCCGCCAGACAGGCCAGCGCCTCGGTCTTCTGGCCCAGCCGAAGGTGCACGCGGGCCAGATTCGTCAGCGCAAAGTCCTTGTGTTCTGTGACTTGGAGATATTTCTCCCAGACGGGCAGGGCGGTCTGCCAGTCGGGCTTCGGCAGCAGGTAAAAGGTCTCGCCGTAGGAGCGGAGGAACTCTTCGTTCAGCGGTTCGATCCGCACGGCCTCGGCATACTGGCCCAGCGCGCGCTCCATATTTTGCGCGGGCTCTCCCGCAATGTCGTTGCGAAAAAGCCAGAGGACATTGGCAAAGTGGAAGTGGAAGAGCGCCCTTTCCGGCGTCGCGGCGATGGCCCGCTCGAAATACCGGACGCCGTCCTTGATTTCGCCGGCGTCGACGGCGCAACCGCCGAGATGATCGAGCACATCGGCATTTTTCGGGTCGAGTTCGGCGGCGGCCCGCCAGTCGGCCTCGGCGCGGGTCTTTTCGTCGATCACCCAGAGAAACTCCCCGCGGGCGTTGCGGATGGCGCCGTTCTGCGGATATTTCAGGACGAGACTGTCGAAGAGAGAGGCGAGTTTTTTTTGGTCATCCGGCGTAAGGCCGTTAAGCTCGGCAGCGGACTCCATCACATGCACAGCGCGCAGGTCGCGCACGGCCGGGTCCTCGGGAGCGGGTTCAGCGTGCAGCCCGAGGGGGAAAAACAGGAGCGCGAGCCAAATCCAGCGTGAGACGAGGGGTTGACGGTTGCCTGGGCTGTGCCTAAAATGCGCTCGCATTGAGAAGTGTGATTATCACTCCACCCCGCCCGATCGCAACTACCGGAAGGCGCGCCAAGGTAGGTCGGGTTTCTACTCTGCTCTAAACCCCATCATGCAAAAGCCCGACTTTGCCGAAGCCGTAGATCTGGTCATCAAGAAGGATCCCCGTTACACCCGGGACGCTTATTTCTTCTTGCGCGACGCCTTGACCCACACGGTCAAGCAGACCGGCCGCAAATCCCGCAACCAGGTCGACAAGCACGTGAGCGGGCAGCAGCTTCTCGATGGCATCCGCCAGTATGCGCTAAAGCAATTCGGCCCCATGGTCGTCACCGTCTTCGAGTACTGGGGCATTCGCCGTTGCTCGGACTTTGGCGAAATGGTCTACAACCTCATCCAGATCGAGATTTTCGGGAAGAGCGATGCGGATACGATCGACGATTTCAAGGACGGCTACTCTTTCAAGGAAGCCTTCATCGATCAGTTTCTCCCGGAGCGGGCGATGCCTCGCCGCGCCCGCGCCGTCCGTCCGGCGAAAGAGGTGAGCTGAGTTGAATCGGAGGACGCCGAAATCTTTCGGGGCAAAGAGCCACTCCTGAATGCGTTCAAGGCGAAAAGCCTTGAAGTTGTCGGGAGCGAAGAGCCCCACATGCCGGCGGAAGCTGCCGGACCTTGTTTCCCTACAGAACGTAGACGCCTCGTCGGTTTTTCGCCCCTTCACCATCCTTTCTGGCGCGAAGGATCATTCGCTGCCATCTTTTCGACGTATGCACAATCTGAGTCACGCGAAAGCGGGCGCCGAGCAGGCGACCCAGCTCCAGTTCCCCCGAGTCAATGCGCAGGTGGAGTTTCTGCCCAATGGCCTGGCCATGATCCTGCAGGAGGATCATAGCGCCCCCGTGGCGAGCGTGCAGATCTGGGTGGAGACGGGCTCGGTGCACGAAGGGAAGCACAGCGGCGCCGGGATTTCGCACATGCTGGAGCACATGCTCTTCAAGGGCACGGAAACGCGCACTTGCAGCGAATTTGCCCAGAAGATCCAGGACGCCGGCGGCTACATCAATGCCTACACCTCCTTCGATCGTACGGTGTACTGGATCGACATCCCGTCCAAGGGCGTCTCGACGGCCGTGGAATTGCTTTCCGATGCCGTGCTGAATTCGACGCTGCCGCCCGAGGAATTCGTGAAGGAGCAGGAGGTCATCCGCCGGGAATTTGCCATGGGTTTCGACGATCCCGATCGCATGAGCGGCATGGCGCTTTTCGCGCACGCCTACCGGGAGCACCCGTACCAGCATCCCGTCATCGGGCATCTCGATGTCTTCAACGAGTTGACGCGGGATGAAGTGATGGCCTACTACAAGACCCGCTACGTGCCGAACAATATGTTCATCATCGTGGCGGGCGACATCGACGCCGCGCAGGTGCGCGCGCAGATTGAGGAGATTTTCAATGCCGCGCCGCGCGTCGCGTTGCCGCCGGTTTTCATTCCGCAGGAGCCGCCGCAGCTAGGGCGCCGGGAGTCGCACCGCGAATTTGCCACCGAGCTGGCCCGCCTGCACCTCGCCTGGCACGTGCCGGATGCGGCGCATCCCGATATCCCGGTGCTCGATCTGCTTTCCACGGTGCTGGGGAGCGGCCGCTCCGCCCGCATGTATCGGCGGCTGCGCGAGGAGAGCGGCCTCGTCCATAGCGTGGATGCCTGGTGCTATGCGCCGGGGCAGGCGGGGCTGTGGGGTGTCGATGCCGTGCTCGACCCGGAGAAGCGCGAAGAAACGGAGCGCGAAATTTTGCGGCTCATCGAAGAACTGCGCACTGATGGCGTGCGGCCGGGCGAATTGGAAAAAGCCAAGCGCCAGAGCTTAAGCCATCAGCTGCAGGCCGTGACCACGATGCGCGGGAAAGCTAGTGACCTAGGCTCGAATTGGCTTATCGCGCGCAATCTGGACTTTTCGCGCGACTATTTGGCGGCCATTCAGCGGGTGACTGCGGACGACTTGCGGCGCGTCATCGAGACCTGGCTGGTCGACCGGAATCTCACCGTGGTGTCGCTGAATCCCGAGGGTTCGCTGCAGGAGACGAAGGCAGAGGAGGTGGTGGTCGGGGCAGGGGAGATTCAGAAATTCGAGCTCTCCAACGGACTGCGGCTCCTCGTGCGGGAAGACGCGCGGTTGCCGCTCGTTTCCATCGCCGCCAGTTTCAAGGCGGGGCTGCTCGCCGAAACGCCGGCCAACAACGGCATCACCCGGCTCCTCGCCAAAACCTTGGTCAAGGGCACGCAGCGCCGCACGGCCGAACAACTGGCCGAGGAAATCGAGGCCGTAGGTGGGAGCATTTCGACGGAAGCGGGGAACAACAGCATCAGCGTGCTGGTGCGCGTGCTGGAGCCGGACGCGGCGCTGGGGCTGGACATCCTTTCCGACGTGCTTTTGCGCTCGACCCTGCCGGAAAAGGCCATCGCGCGGGAAAAAGAGTCGCAACTGGCTGCCATCAAGGCCGAGGAGGAAGAGGTCACGTCCATTGCACGTCATTTGCTGCGTTCCAGTTTATTCGGCGACCATCCGTATGGGTTGCGCGGACTCGGCACGCCGGCGTCTGTGGCGGCGCTCACGCAGACCCATCTGCAGGAATTTCGCGACCGCCACCTGGTCGCTCGGAATGGCGTCATCGCCATCTTTGGCAAGATCAAGGCCGCCGATGCGCGCCGGCTCGTGGAGGAAGCGCTGGCAACCTTGCCCCCCGGAGAAGAGGCGCTTCAGACCGTGCCGCAACCTACGCCTCCGCCGGCCGAGCGCCACGTGCTCGAGGAGCGGAAGAAGGAGCAGGCCGTCCTCATGGCGGGCTATCTGGGCTGCGACATGTTCAGCCCCGATCGCACGGCGCTGGAACTCATCGACGAGGCGTCGAGCGATCTCGGCTCGCGCTTTTTCATTCGCATCCGCGAAGAAATGGGCCTGGCCTATTTCGTGGGTTCGGGCTGCATGCAAGGCCTGGCGCGCGGCTCCTTTGCCTTCTACTGCGGCACCGACCCGGCGAAACTCACCGCGGTGCAGGCGGTGCTCATGGAAGAAGTGCGCGAGCTCGCGTCCAATGGGCTTACCGCGATCGAGCTGGCCCGCGCGAAGGAAAAACTCATTGGCGCGCAGGACATTCGAAACCAGAGCAACGACGCTTTCGCTTTTGCCGCGGCTTTGGACGAGCTGTACGGGCTCGGGTATGATCACTACCGCGATCTGCGGCGGGCGGTGGAGGCCACGACGATCGAGGAAGTGAAGCGGGTGGCGAACAAGTATTTCCTGGAAGCGCAGCCCATTGTCGCCGTGGTGCGGCCGCCTTTGGAGCACGAGGTGAAGTAGAAGTTGGCGCTCCCTGGCGCGCCTTGATCACCACTTTTGCGCTCGCGAGGCAGGCCCGCAATCCCGCAATCTACCCCCATGCCTCCATCGGATGTTCGAGATCTGTCGTCGTCTGGCGTATCCGCCTCGCACCCTCGCCGCAATGGCGTTGGCTGGCTGCTCTGGGGCCTGCGTTTGCTCGGGCTGATTCTGCTTTGGTTTGTGGCCGCAGGAATCACGCTTTGGGCGATTGGGGCGCTCGCTTACGATTTTCCGCTGAAATCGTCCCGTGGAGGCGTGGCAGGAGTCTATACCGTGGCGGCCCTCGGCGTTATCGTTTGGAAGCGAGGCCGGCCAATCGCGCTCGCGATTTTGGGCGGAGGCTTTCTCCTGGTGCTCCTGTGGTGGCGGACCCTTCAGCCTTCCAACGACCGTCACTGGCAACCGGATGTCGCGCAGACCGGGTGGGCGGAAATCGAAGGCGATCGGGTGACCCTTCACAACGTGCGCAATTGTGTATACCGCACAGAAACCGATTACACGCCGCGATGGGAGACGCGCACTGTGAATCTATCGCACCTGCGCGGCGTCGACCTGGCCATCGATTATTGGGGCGCAGATTGGATGGCGCATCCCATCGTCAGCTTTCAGTTCGATGACGCCTTGCCGGTTTGTTTCTCCATCGAAACCCGGAAAGAAGTCGGCGAAGACTATTCTGCCGTCGGCGGGCTCTATCGGCAGTACGAACTGATTTATATCTGCGCGGATGAGCGCGACGTCATTCGCGTGCGGACGAACTACCGCAAAGGCGAGGATATCTATCTTTATCGCACAACAATCCCGCCGGAGCGGGCGCGGGAGCGGTTTCTCGAATATATCACGTCCATGAATGCCCTGCGAGAGAAGCCGCGCTGGTACAATGCGGTGACGACGAATTGCACCACCACCATTCGCACGCAGCGCACCGCTGCGGAGCGCCAGCCCTGGGACTGGCGAATTCTGGTCAATGGCTATGCGGATCAAATGTTATATGAACGTGGAGCATTTGTCGGCGGCCTGCCCTTTGCCGAGCTGAAGGCGCGGGCAAAAATCGACGACGCGGCGCGGGCGGCCAATGATGCGCCGGATTTTTCCCGGCGCATCCGCGAGGGCCGCCCGGGATTCGACACTGCGAAAGCGCCGACGGCCGAGGCTCCATGATCTGGATCGCGTTGGCGCTTGCGGCGCATGCGTTGGGGTTGGTCACCTCGGTGCATGCCATCATGGATGTGCGTACGGCGCAGGGCGCGGTGGCCTGGGCCATCGTGCTGAACACCTTTCCCTATCTGAGCGTGCCGGCGTACTGGGTTTTTGGCCGGAGCAAATTTCACGGTTATGTGACTCTGCGGCGCGCCCGGTTGGACGAAACCCAGCCGCAGGCGCGGGATTTTCTGGGTAAACTCGTGGACCGCGGTCTCCTTGCGCAGCCGGGGCGGGATCGCGCGCTGCTCGTGGAACGCCTGGCGAAATTGCCCTTTACCTTCGGCAATGATGTCTCCTTGTTGATCAATGGCGAAGCGGTCTTCGACTCGATCTTTGCCGGCATCGAGGCGGCGCAGGAATACATCCTGGTCGAATTCTACATCCTGCGCGCCGATGCTCTGGGCTGTGAGTTGCAGCGACGCCTGATCGCCAAGGCGAAAGCCGGAGTGCGTGTGAAGGTGCTTTACGATGAATTGGGCAGCAAAGGATTGCCGGCAAGCTATGGCGCTGAACTCGAAGCGGCCGGCGCGAGTATCCACCCATTTAATACCACGCAGGGGAGCGCCAATCGCTGGCAATTGAATTTCCGCAATCATCGCAAGATTGTCGTCGTCGATGGACTCGCCGCCTGGGTGGGGGGCTTGAACGTGGGAGACGAGTATCTCGGGAGAGATCCCAAGATCGGCCCCTGGCGCGATACGCACGTGCGTCTCGAGGGGCCGGCGGCGGTCTGCGTCCAGATGGTCTTCTATGAAGACTGGCACTGGGCCAGCGGCGAATTGCTCGACCTGCGCTGGGAGCCGAGCGCTGCAGAATCCGGCGTGCAACGCGGCGTGCTTTGTCTTCCCACCGGTCCGGCCGACGTCTTGGAGACTTGCTCATTATTTTTCCTGAACGCTATCAGCCAGGCCCGGCATCGGCTTTGGATCGCCAGCCCGTACTTCGTGCCCGACGAGCAATTTATCAGCGCACTCCTGCTCGCGGCCCTCCGCGGAGTCGATGTTCGGGTGCTCATTCCTGAGCGTGCAGATAACTTGCTGGCGGAGCTTTCCGCGTGGACCTTTGCCAGAACTCTCCGCGACGCTGGAATCAAAATTTACCTGCATCGCCCTGGATTCATGCACCAGAAGGTGACAGTTGCGGATGACGGCTATTGCACGATTGGCACGGCCAATTTCGATAACCGTTCCTTTCGGCTCAACTTCGAGATCATGATCGCAGTGGCCGATGAAGAATTTTGCAGTGAGGTGATCCGGATGTTAGAAAAGGACTTCGCGGCCGCGCGGGAAATCACAGAAGCCGATTTGGCGGAGCGAGGATTTTGGCTGCGATTGGCCTCGCGAGCGGCCTGGTTGTTGGCGCCGATTCAATAGCAGCCACCAGTAAAAACAAAGTTACCCGACCATTATGCAAACTCGACGTTCGAATCGCTTTGGCGGCGCTCTGCTGATGCTGGCGATGTTTCTGCTCGCACTTGCAACCGCCTCGAGGGCCCATTTGCCAGGTATCGTCGAAGGGGGGACTCTTCCCTTGCCAGAAGGCGCCAAGGTCAGCCTGAAGTTCGACAAAGCCGAATACTTTCTGGGGGAAGATGTTTCTTTCGAATTTGTGCTCGAGAACACGTCAGACGCGTCGTTCAAATACGAGACAGGTGGCGATTACCGCGGCGCCAGCCGGCGCCTGCGATTCAAGGTCAGTGCGACGGATGCCGCCGGCAATGCTTGCGAAGATCCGGATACTGAGCAACCGAACTTTGGCGGCGGAATCGTGGGCGCAAAGGATTTGGCGCCCGGCAAGAAATACACAGAGACGTTATGGCTGCCGCTCTACCGGGTCATCGAAAAGCCCGGCCGCTATACCATTCGCGCTTGGCATGACTTCGGATGGAAGAAAGGAGAATACCCCGTTGGCGAGGCGGTCATCACCTTCAAGGCGCCGACGGAGGCCGAAGCGGAGCAGGTCGTTTCCACGATGGATCAAATGGGGGAGGATCGGCGCACTTATTATAGTCTTCGAGAGCCGGTCTACATTGGCCCGCTGGTCACGCGGGCGAAGGGTGGAGATACAAAGGTTCTCGGCGGTCTGGGAAACATCGAGACAGCGGAGGCGACGGTTGCTTTGATCGAGATCGCCGAGCTTCCAGATCCAAAAGTTTCTCTCGCGGCTGCCATGACCTTGAATCGTCGGCTGCCGGATCCGGAATTCGACGGGAAATTGCCGGGCCGCGGACCGTTTCGCGATGACCGGCTGGATGCCCGGCGCAACCTGGTTCAGCGGGCATGGGACAAACAGCTTGCGCCAAGAGTGCGGGCGCTCGGAGGCAAGTTTGTGGGTGGAAAGGAAACCAAGGAAATCGGAACGGGGGCATTCATGCTGCAGGCGGTGGGCGCCAAAGAAGATGCGCCGGCGGTATTCGCGGCGATGGACCGGGTCCTTGGCCCGGCAGTTGACGCTCGCCGAGATCCGAAGGATAACTTGCTCGGATTGCCGGAGCCCCTGGGAGAACTCGCCCGCACCATTCGGGTCCTAACCGATCGCGGCTTTTCCCTGAACGGTCCCAATGGCGAACCGCAGTTATCGGGAGAAGGGCAGATCTTTTCTTATTTCTATCTTCTCGAAGGTGCGCCAGGTCCGAGATCGAGTGGGTGGCTTCAGTGTCTCGAAGCTTTCGGTGAGAATGGCCGATTCTCCACCAGGGAAGCGGCCGTTCGGTCCATTCCATTGCCGTTGCCCGAGGAATGTCGGGCATTCCTGGGGAGGCGATTGGAGGATAAGGATCTCGGCGTCGTCCGAGCGGCCTGCGAGGTGGCCGGGAAGTCCAAGGAAAAGGGGTATCTTCCGGCGATTCTCGATATCATTGCTGCAGAAAGCCATCCTTGGTTGCTCCGCTCAGCCGGCGATGCCGCAGCGGCGCTCGGCGGTGGCTTTGCGCTTCATCGCGCCTGGGTCGAACGTCTGCCTGACGAAGATTTGTTTGATATCGCGCTCGACGATCTGCAGCGAATCATCAAGGGGTTGCCCGGCAGTTCTTCTGGTCGCACCGATCTGACACGGAGCGAACGGATCGCTTTGCGAACCGCCTGGCGCCAATTTCTCGAGGCGCACAAAGCGGAGATTGAAGGGGGAAAGACTTTCATGGTCGGCGATCCTGCGCTGAGCGCCAATCTCTTTGGCCGCGCGCGTCAATGGCAGTTGGCAAATGGTGAAACGTGGCCGGCGTCAAAAGGGAAGTAGCTTAATGCGCTGTGGTATAAACGCAAGATTTTGACGGGGCGAGGCAGCGTCGACCCGCAATGGCGGCCGGGATTGAAGGCCTATAATCTCCGCCCAATATGGCGATTTTCATAAACGGATTATCATCCATTCATGGTATTGTTTCCCCGTATTCGTTCCGTCAGTCTTCGCGGGCCGGCCCCTCACTCTCTCCCGGCATCCCCTTAAATAATTCCAAGTTATGGAACGATCTACAGTCCCCAATCGTCTGGCCTTTCTCGTCGCTACCCTCCTCCTCGCGCACGCCGCCTCTGCCGAACAGAACGGCATCGCCCTCAAACCTCAGATGGGCTGGAGCAGCTGGAGCGCTCTGCGGATGAACGTCTCAGAAGCGAAAATCAAAGCCCAGGCCCTCGCCATGCACAACTCCCTCCAGGCGCATGGCTTTCAATATATCAATCTGGACGATGGCTGGTATCTGCAGCCGTCGGTTTCGGTCGACCAATATGGACGCTGGGCCGTCGATACTTCACTCTTTCCGGATGGACTCTCCGGGGTTGCCACCTATGTGCACAGCCTCGGCCTGAAATTTGGCATGTACCTCACGCCGGGGATCCCAGTGGCCGCGTACAACCAAAATACACCGATCCAAGGCACGAGTTATCACGCGCGCGACATCGTCTCCAGCACGAGCACGCACGAGACGAACTATCGCTATTCGAACGTCATGTACTTCATCGACTTTAGCAAACCAGGTGCGCAGGAGTTCCTCAATTCCTGGGCCAATTTGCTCGCCTCCTGGGGCGTCGATTATCTGAAGCTCGATGGCGTGGGCGACTCGGATCAGGCAGACGTGCAGGCTTGGTCGATCGCCTTGAATCAATCCGGCCGCCAGATCCATTTCGAGCTCTCGAATTCGCTCGATTTCAACAATGGCGCCTTCTGGGCGCAGTATGCCAATGGTTGGCGGACGAGCGGCGACATTGAGGCCTACGGGAGCAGCAACCTGACCAGTTGGAACAACGTCAACGGCCGCTTTAACGGCACTCCCGGCTGGCAACGCTGGGGCGGAACGGGTGGTTGGAACGACCTGGATTCTCTGGAGATCGGCAACGGTTCGACCGATGGCTTGACGACCGATGAGCGCAAGACAACCGAGAATCTTTGGGTCATTTCCGCAGCGCCGTTGGTTCTCGGGACCGATCTGACGAAGCTCGATAGTGGAGACTTGCCTTTGCTCCAAAACGACCAGGTGCTGGGCGTGGACCAAAGCGGCGTGCCGGGCGCGCCGGTGGCGATTGGGACGCAGGAGGTCTGGCGGGCGAAACAGCCGGATGGATCCTATGCGGTGGCGCTGTTTAATCTGGGATCTTCCAGCTCCACGGTGACGGCAACCTGGGCGACTCTCGGCTTCACCGGGGTGGCTGCGGTGACCGATCTCTGGACGAATGCAAACCTGGGCAATTTCAGCGGCAGCTTTGGCGCGACGCTCAATTCGCACGCCTCGCGGCTGCTGCGCGTCACTCCGCAAGTGGCGGCGAAGCAATATCTCGCCGACTCTTCGGTGAATACCCTGGGCGGAGCCGCGGTCCTTTCGGCCAAAAACACGGGAACCGACGGCGTGGCCGCGGGATTCCTGGGCAATGGAGGGACGGTGCAATTTAACAATGTGTGGGCCAGCGCCGCGGGTTCGTATAACGTGACGATCCTCTATTTCGACGGGGACACGGGGCGGTCGGCGAATATCAGTGTTAACGGCGGGGCGGCGACAAGCTATGCCTTTGCCGGAACCGGCGGGTGGGGCAACCTGGGATCGAAGACCGTGCAACTCACACTGGCGGCCGGCGCGAATACGATCCTGTTTTCAAATCCGACGGCCTTTGCTCCGGATATCGATTCCATCACGGTCCAGTCGGCGACCTCGACCAACTCGAAGTATTTCTGGGTGATCAATCGCAACAGCGGCAAGTTCATGGACGTGCAAGGCGACTCGGTAGCGAGCGGAGCGTCGATCGTGCAGTATGCGCAAAACAATCTGAACGATCAGCAGTGGCAGATCGTTTCAGGTGGACTGGGCTGGTGCTATCTGGTCAATCGCAACAGCGCGCTGCAACTCGATGACCCCGGAGCCTCACTGACCGCCGGGACACAGCTCGTGCAGCACAGTGTGAATACGAATCCCAGCCAGCAATGGGAGATCATCGATGCCGGCGGCGGGTATTACTACCTGATGAATAACGCGAGTTCGCTCTTTGCCGATGTTTCTGGCAATTCGACGAGCAATGATGCGCCGATCATCCAGTTTGGGTTGAAGTACGGGACCAATCAGCAGTGGCTGCTGGTTCCGGCTCCGTAAGGCGGAGGACAGTTTACTCCGCCAATTCCTTGACCTGGATATTGCGAAACTTGACCGCGCCGTGATCCCCCTGAAGGAAAAACGGCCCCGGTTCAGTCATATTGCCGTCGAGTTCACTGCCGGTCGGACCTTCGCACTCCACGTTGTCGTGCACCTTCGTGCCGTTAATGGTAACGGTGATATGATTGCCGATCACCGTCGCTTCCACGGCGTTCCAGCCGCCTTTGCGATCGGACGCGTATGAATCGGGCGCCTTGAAGTTGTAGATGGAGCCATCGCCCGTCTTCGTGGCGACGCCGCCTTCCCAGTCGCCGAGCACCTGGATTTCCTGCCGTCCGCGCAGGAAGAAGCCTGAGTTGGACCCCGCCGGGACCTGGTATTCGAAGCGCACGGTGAAGTTCGCGAATTTATCGTCTCCGATGAGGTCGGCGCCGTGTTCGCCCGGCCCGAGATCGTTGAAGAGAACGCCATCCACGACCTTCCAGGTATTGGACGCGTCCCCGCGCCGTACATGCCAGCCAGTGAGGTCCTGGCCGTTGAAGAGAGGCTTGAAATCCTTCGGCGCCGCCGCAGCGGCGGGCGGCGGCGGAGCTTTCTTGTCGACCTTGGGCGCCGGTGTCGCCTTAGGGGCGGGCGTGGCTTTCAGCGCGGGCGTGGCCTTGGGCGCCGGGGTGGCCTTGCCCGGTTTGGGTGTCGCGGCGGTCTTGGACGGCGCCTTAAAGAGCGAGTCGATGTCCTCGGCGGCGATGGCCGTCGAGCCTACGGTCAGGGTGATGATGAGCGCCGCGAAGTATTTCATAGGGTTCAAGCGGACCCTCCACTCGCAATTTCCGTGCTACTTCACCTCCGGATTCGGCTGCGCGCTGCCCGTGGCCAGGCCGAGCGCCCACTTGATCCCACCGAGGATGTGCTGCTGGTATAGACGGGAAATTTCCACCGGGTTTTTCCGGTCGCCGAGCGTCGGATCATCGCTCCAGAGGTCTTCACGATGGCCGAGCGAGGTGTAGAAGACGCGGCCCTTGCCGGCTTCCCGGCACCAGGCGACGGGAAAGAAGCCCATCTGCTCGACGAAGTTCGGGTCGTGGCGAAGGTAAACGAGCGAGTGCACCTTCGAGCGATCCTGGTGCTTGATGTGGTACATCTCCTCCTGCTGGAGGTTCCAAGTACTGGGCAGGCCCGCCGTGGCCGGGTGCTCGCGATCGGCGATGATAAGATCCACCGGGACCTGGGCGCGATGGGTTTCAAACTCACCCTGGAGCATGTCGAGATAGCCCGGGAACCCGTGAAAAGTATCGCTTGCCGAGTGCATGCCCATGAAGGCGTGGCCGTCTTCGATCCACTTGATGAAGCCATCACGATCGGGCAGAGGCAGATCGCCGGTGGTATTGGCAAAGATGACGCCGTCGATTTTCTGCGCGGTGAGATTTTGCGGCGAGAGCCGGGAGAGGCTGGCCTTCACGTCGTCGTTGAATTTCGCCTCCGCGGCCTTGGCTTGGGCCTCCACATCCGGCGTCCACTTCGCCATCGCCTCTTCGTATTTTTTCATTTCGGCCTCGTAGCGGGTCTTGGCATTCGCATCCGCGTCGGGCCGGAGATCGCCGGGCTTGTTCGGCTTGTGCATGCGCTTGTCCTCGGGCTGGCGCACGAAATCGACGATGGTGAAGGCCTTGCTTTCATCGGCGAGCTTTTGCAGCGTCTTCTCCGCGATCCCGATGGAGGAGTGGCGGAAGCCAGTGGTGACGGAGCAGACGATGACGCGCTTGGCGTCTTCAGCCGACGCGGGAAGGCTCAGAAGCGCGGCGCTCGCCGTGACGAAAAGTGTGCGGAGGATTTTTTGCATGACGCGGATTTTTTGGGGGTAGTGCCGTTGCCATACCGCTAATCCCTTCCCGAGGCAATGCTTAGCCGGGACTATTCAAAACCGGGGCAAGATGCTTGATCGTCATTCACTCTTGTATGTGTGGTGGTGAGCTGGCGCCAAACGAAGTTCGCGCCCGGTTTCGATAGTGGAGAGCATCTCAAGAAACCATTTCGGACTGTCGCTTGTCTCGCTCGGAATGCCGCAAGCCTCTGCCCGTGGTCAATTCATGGGCGAAAGGCAGAAAATCTTTTTTCGTCCGGCAAATTCGCGGTATTTTTGAGGGATGAATGAAGACGCTCCGCAACCGCCTCCTGGACTGGAGGTGCGCACCTATTTCGTACGAGGACGCAATGCACTGTTGGCGCGGGCGGATTTTGGGGAGCTCTACGTCGAGTACTACCTCCACCAGGGGCAGCACGGCTACCAGCACGCGCCTTTCCACGACGGCATGCTGAAGCAGGCCCTCTCTGCGATCACGCTGCACTGCGCTTCTCGGCCGCGGAACGAAACGGTCGCCTGGACCGTGCATTTCCAAAATCCGCTCATCAATCTTTTCGTCACGGGCAATAATCAGCTGGGCACGGTGGTGGGGCAGGTCTTCACCGACGCGGTGAAAGATACGGGCAAAAATCTCCTCCTCGCCGATACGGTGCGGCCGGGTGAGCCGGCGCGGCGCAGCGCGGTGGAATTTCCCGGAAATGAGCCCTTTCGCGCGGTGGAGCACTACTACGCGCAGAGCGAACAACGGCCGGCAAAGTACTTTGCCTTTGGCCCGGAGGATTTCGTCATGGTTTCGGCGCAACCGGGCTGCGATCGGGAATGGTTCGAAAAACTCAACGAGGCGGAGGTGCGGGAACTGGACGGGCGGGAGGAACTGAGCCTGCTCGAGCAGCGGATCTATCACTGGGAGTGCGGCTGCACGCAGAGCCGCATGCTCGAGGTGTTGGCCCCGATTATGCGCACCGATCCGGAGGGGCTCTTTGGCGACGAATCGCTACTGCGTATGAGTTGTCCGCGCTGCGGCGCGCGCCACACCATCACCCGGGAAACGCTGGAGGCCTTTGTGGCCAATGGCGCGTCAGCCAAATCATGACCGTGAGCGAGAGTGCAAGCCCTTCGGCGGCGAATGGCGCGCTCGAGGCCGGCGATTACACGAACCGTTTCGGTGGGATGAGTCGGCTTTTTGGTCGGGGCGCGCTGGAGCGCCTGCGCGCGGCGCATGTGTGTGTCGTCGGGGTGGGCGGAGTCGGCTCATGGTCGGTGGAGGCCCTGGCGCGCTCCGGCATCGGCGCCATCACGATGATCGATCTCGACGATGTGTGTGTGACAAATGTCAACCGGCAATTGCCCGCGCTGGATGGCCAGATGGGCCGGCCCAAGGTGGCCGTGCTCGCCGAGCGCGTGCGCGCGATTCATCCGGGGTGCCGGGTGGAGGCGGTCGAAGAGTTTTTTACCGAATCGACAGCGGAACGGCTGTTGGAGCCGCGGTATAGCTTTGTCATCGATGCCATTGATCGCCTGTTCAATAAATGCCTGCTCCTGGCATCTTGCCATCGCCGTGGGCTGCCGGCGCTGACGATTGGCGGGGCAGGGGGGAAGCGCGACGCGACGGCGGTGCGCACGGCGGATCTGGCCCAGAGCCAGCATGATGAATTACTGCGACAGGTCCGGCGGGAATTGCGCCGGGAATACGGCTTTCCTCGTGGCAACGATGTGCACTTTGGCATACCCTGTGTCTACTCGCCGGAAGAGCCGTCGTATCCCTGGAGCAATGGCGAGGTCTGCGCGACGAAGGAGCCCGACATGGACCTGGCGATGGACTGCGCGAGCGGCTTTGGCTCGGCTAGCTTTGTGACGGGAGTCTTTGGGCTGGCGGCGGCCGGCGAGGTGGTGAAGCGATTGGCGCTGGGGGTGGTGTAGGCGGCGAAGCTTAATTCTACCTGCCGATGAAAATGACGCGAAGTCCGGACGTTAGACTATAAAAACCAGCGGCAGCGAATGCGCCGACAGCTAGCGTGCTGACGGCAAAAGGCCACCACTTGAAATCACGGTCAATTACCGAAAAGCTCGGGCGCTCGGGATCGATGTAGACACGAATCGGCGCGCGGGCGCGCCAGGCCGATTCCAACGATTCGCGAATACTCTGATCACTGGGATCATCCGGATCTTTGAAAAGCGCGATTTTTGAACCCGTGAAGAACCGTCCATCGACACAATACTCGTACCAAATGACTGCGTGATTGGGGTCTGAACCTCTCGTCACTCGTTGTAATTCGAAAGATTGTATTTGCGCCTCAGCGGTAACCTTGTTTCGAGTTCGCCAATAGCCGTGGAGATTTTGATACACGATGCACGCAAGCAAGAGCCCAACGCCGAAAAATACGATTCCAATGAAAATCGCCTTATCGGGTCTGCTTCGGATTCGCTCGAATATATCTGACCTCACGAATGCAGCGGTTTGCCAAAAAGACGAATGAAGTTCTCTTGCAATTGCGCGGCCAGCGCTTCGACGGCCATTCCGCGGAGTTTCGCCAAGCCTTTATAGGATAAGGCGATATTCGCCGGGTGATTGATCGGCTTGTTATTTTCGTCGACGCCGAGTTGGAGCGGATTGATCGCGTCGTGCGGCGGCATGTCGGGCGCGTCAGTTTCGGCGAGCAGCCGGTCGACGGGGAGGGAGGTGAATACGTTTTGCTGCTTCTCCTTGCCTGGGCGGAGGAAGTAAGGTGAGAAAGAAAAATAAGCTCCACGCTCGGCGAGCGTCGTCGCCATCTCTTCGGAGCCCCCAAAGGAGTGGAGCAGGAAACCGCGCGCGGGAGGGGGCGTTTCGCGCACCGCCTCGTCCAGCGCGCCCCAGGCTTTGAGGCAATGGATGGTCGCTGGAAGATCACGCTTCGCGGCGAGAGAGAGTTGGGCTTGAAAGACTTCCTTTTGCGCAGGCAGATCGTAGCCTTCGATCCAGCGATCCAGGCCGATTTCGCCGATGCTGGCATCGGGGTGGGAATCAAGAAGGTGAACGAGTTTTTCCAACCAATCCGGCGAGCGGCCGGCGACGAACCATGGATGAAGCCCGAATGCCGGCCGCACCCATGGCAGCTCTCGCGCCAGTGCCGACACGGCTTCCCAATCCGCTTCCCGAGTCCCATTGACCACCGCGATTTGCACGGGAAGCTCGGCCACAGCCACGGTGATTTCTGCGCGCCGCGGATCCAGTCGGACATCCTGCAGATGGTTGTGTGCGTCGATGTAGGTCATTCGTCGGCAACGGCAGCGGCGGCATAGGCCTGCAGGGCTTGCGAAACCTGTTCCAGCCCATGGCGGCGGGTGGGCGAGAGTCGGTCGACGAGGTGCAATTCGTCCAGCACCGTGGTGGAAAAAGCGGCCGCCTCGACTGGCCGCGTACCTTGATAGACGGCGCAGAGGAGTCCGGCGAGACCTTTGACCAAAGTGGAATCCGCGTCCATCTGGAATTGGCAAAGGCCATCGGTCACGACGCCGGCGAGCCAGACACGCGAAACACAGCCTTGCACTCGGTGCGCGTCGTCCCGCAAGGCCTCCGGGTAAGCGGGCCACCGCCGCGCGCCTTCTACGATGAGTGCCAGCCGCTCCTGAGGGTCTTCGATGGGCAGGTAGCGGGCGACGATTTCGCGCTGATTTTCCTCAGGGAGCATTTCGTGAAGGCAATGGTTGAGTGTTTGCGGTGCGCCGTTTCCGCCCCGCCGCCTCTCCGGCACGCCGCGCGAGGTTGGAAAACCTCGCCTACTTTGCGCTGCGTCGCTTTACGGTTGATCGGGCAGGAGTCAGCCCAGGGCGCTTTACGGCTTATAGTACGGACTCATGTAGTCGATAATCTTGCTGCGCAGTTCGTCGGGATTTACTTGCCCGTTGTGCCGCCAGACGATGTCGCCATTCGGCGCGACCAGGACCGTATGCGGGAAGCCCCCGGGCCAGAGCGGGTCGAGGCTTTTCATCAGCTCGCTTACGTCCGCGCCGGTGTAGAGATAGGCATTGGTCGTGCGGCCTTCCTGTTTCAAGGCCGCCTTGGCGCGATATGACGGGCCGGCGCCGCGCTTTTCCAGGAAAGATTTGGCTTTTGCCTGGTCTTCGAGTTCATCCGTGCTGATGGAGATGAATTCGAAATCGCGCATGTCGAAGCGGCGGGCAGTGCTGACGAGTTCGGGAAATTCCGCTACACATGGTCCACAGGTCGTTGACCATACATTGAAGAGCCGCACCTTTTTGGTCCCATTCTTGCGCAGCGCCTCGACGCCGGCTGCATCGATTTTCTCCAGGTCGACCGGGGTTTTATCCCAGGCCGCGGTATTCGCCACAATACCGGCCTTCTTGGAATTCCACTTTGTCGAGCAGCCGTGCGGCTGGGTGATCTCCTTTGGCACGGGCTTGCCGGCGAGGAGCGCTTCCACGGCATTCCGGGCGTCTGGCGATTTTACGGTCGACGCGTCAGCATAGTGCGAATCGTCGAATTGACCTTTGTAGCGCAGCTTGCGCTCGGCATCGAAAATGAAGATGTGCGGCGTGGCCAGGCAGCCGTAGGCCTTGGCCGTCTTCTGCGTCTCGCCGTCGTAGAGATAGGGGAAGGTGAAGCCGGCATCCACGGCGTACTTCTTCATGTCGTCGAAGCCGTCGTTGTACTTCGAGTAGCCCAGCTCGTCGATGCTCAGGCCGTCCGGGCTGTTTGGATTGATTGCCACCATGGCGAAGCTCTTACCCTTCAGGTCGCCGAGCAGGCTTTTGATGCGCGCCTCCGCGGCGTGCGAATCCGGGCAGTGATTCGACATGAAGGCGATCATAAGGATCGACGGATCTTTGTACTCGCTCAGCGTGTGCGTTCGGCCATCGATGCCCGGCAGGGAGAAATCCGGGGCGGCATCGCCGATCTTGAGATCGTGGACGTCTTCTTCAGCGGCGACGGCGCAGCCGAGGCCGAGGCAAAGCAGGGCGAGGAGCGATGCGGAGAGCAGGCGAAAGTTCTTCATGGTCGGTGAAATGGGGGCGCAAACGGCAAAACCGTAGCGCAAGGGGCAACCTGCAGGAAGCGCGATTTCTTAGCCATTCGTGCGCTGTGAATTAACCGCGCCGGCAAGGCGATGAGTGCGGTGGGGCGGATGGCCAGCATCATCGTTGGGATGACATTATTTTTGGTTGGATTCCTCCTGTAAGTCCCAGTTTGGTTGGTTTGCTGTTCACGGCGCCATAATTTCCCGGTTGGAATACGGGCATTTGATCACTGTGCCCGACGGGTACCCACGCACGTCGATGTAGCCGGCGTTTGGCCGGTAAGGGCTGGTGATGAAGCCGGGCTTGCCCGGGACCGGCGCGCCTTTGGGGATCCCCGCCGTGACCAGGACGATCTGAACAGGGCCTTTGCGGCCTTCCCTGGCGATCATGAGCGCGGCGGTGTCTCCACTATGGATCTCGGCCGGAGTTCCGACATTGGTGAGCTTCGGATCCGCCTCGGATTCCGATTCATAGTAGGTCCAGTAGAAGGATGGGAATTTGCTGTCGCCATTGTCTGAGGGAGCGCGAGGAGCTTCCCAATAGGTTTTCAGGAGAGTCCTCATCTCGAGGTCGATGTTGTCGTCCGGCAATTGGACGGCTTTCACTTCCAACTGAAGATCGAATCTGTTCGGAATTTGTTTCGCAGCCGGATCGGCATTCGCAGCGGATGCCGCGGCAGATTCGGCAGAGGAGACAAATGGGCCCTGAGACTCGGAGAAGCATTGTTTGCCGGAAATTATCCTGTTTCTATTGGCGGCAAGCGCTTGGGCGCCGGATAACTGTTTTAATCGCGATCCGAGTTCGAATCCGGATTCGCCTACGAAGACGCCGGCAAGCATAGCGCCGTCAGGTGTGGGAGATCCTTTCGCCGGCCACAGATCATCCGGGACCGCTTCACCTGGCAAATTTACGATCGTTACCAGTGCGGGAATCCGAGGCGCTGGTTTCGCCACTGCGACTTCGATTGGTCCGTTGGCGCCGTGTTCCGCGGTGGCTCCGGCATTGGGAGGAAGAGGCGGCAATAACTGAGGGGTGACGGTGAGGAAAAACAAAGCGGGTTCTCCGCCGGGTTTCTCTCGAATTTGTGACGGTGGAAAGTTTTCCTCGGAGGCATTGTCGAGTTTTTGCGAAGGCAGCTGCGAAATGCCGCCCAGGAGAACGGTCTGTCCCAAATGCATGATCACGCTGGAATCCAGCTTCACGAGATCGAATATCGGCTGCTTGAATCCGGCATCTGCGAGGTGTACAGCGTCCTGTGTTTTGCCCGCTCCATAGCCTACGTAGCCCTGGAAATTCGTACGGTCGGTCGCTATCGTGAGGTTGATCACATCATTTGATACCAATGTTGCCGTGACTTCGAGTGACAATCCGATGTTCTGTTTTGCAAATTTCGTTGGGGTCAAGGTATTGCTCAATTCCTTGGCCGCCGGCCCCGGCGCAAATTCCGCGGGGTAAGGGAATTCCTGGCTGGCTTGGATCAATGCGCGTTGGCCGGATTTGGCAAAAAGGTTTGGCAGAGCGAGGTAGGTAATTGACTTCTCAATTTGCTTTAGGAAAGCTGCGTTGTCGGCGGGCGAAAGCAGTGAGGGCCATTTGGCCGGTTCGCCAGGCTCATGGATCAGCCCGAGTTGCTTTGCCGTGTCCGGAGAAATCGTGAAAAGACGACAGTATATTTTGAAATTCGGCGTTGGAGGCTGTGTGGACGCAGCTGATTGGGCGAAGACCGGCCGGCTCCATGCAGCGAAAGTGAGTCCCAGCGCCACGAGAAGGTTCGTTTTCATTGCAGGATACTGGTTTGCACCGCGAAATAGTTGATCATGGCTTCGGCGGCGCTGTTCCCGGCAGCGCGTTGGTGATCGATGTCTCGAAAGCCGAAGATCAGGCCGATGTCGCCCTGGCCAAGAGTCAGTGTAGAATTGCCTTTTTGCTGGACGACGGACGGTTGGCCGGCGGCGCCTGGCGGCATTTCAATGGCGACCAGACGCTGGAACCAATCCCGCTTCGCCGCCGGTGAAATGGGCTTTGTGAGCGCGCCTCCGGTTTCTACGAACCCGGCGAGTCGGGTCAATTGCGGGAGCAGATTCAGCCTCACAGAGTTACCTGGAAGGATGTCCGCTTTCCATTCGAGGGTCATGCCGAAATTTGTCGTCGCGATGTCCACCGGTGTCGCTGGTCCTTCCGGTCCCGGCGCGTTGTAACTTGCAGGATAACGAAGTTCTCGAGTGGACTGGGCTTTGTTCCGGATGCCGGGTTGAGAAATGAGACGAAGACCGGTCAGGAACTCGACGGCGTCTTCGGATTTTAGTGTGTCCCGAACGGTTCGGAATCCATTTGCGGGAATGACGAGTTGGATGCCATTAGACGGCTCGCTCGCGATCGGCCAACCCACCTGGAACGCCTTCGTCTCGGGCACGCGAATCTGACTCAGTATCAGTTCCACCGAACGTCGTTCCTGAGGTAATGGCGCTACGCTGGCAGGCGGGAGGGCGTCGTTTGCCGGCGATGGAGTGGGCTCCGTCGTATCGGCTACCGGGTTCTCCGGCGAAACTCCGGCTTTTAATTTCATGGGATCGCTGCCAACGGCTGCCAGCAGAAGGACCGCCGGGAGCCAGGCAACCGCAGACCTGCCCGGCGTGGGGCGATAACGACAGATCCATTCCAGCCGATGGGCTATTTCGCGGACTTCGCTCGCCATCGCGATGACGCCAAAGCTAGCGTCTGGACAGCGCTGGACGCGGCGAAGCGCCGCGAGGAGCGCCTCGCCATAGTGGATAGGAGACGAACTGCGCTCCAAGGCCCAGCCGTCGCAGGCGAGTTCGCGTTCCCGGCGGGACCAGCGCTCGGCCAGCCAGACGGCCGGGTTCATCCAGTGCACGCATCGGGCGATGGCAAACAGCCATTCGCACAAGAGGTCGCCGCGCCGGTGGTGGCCGAGTTCGTGCAACAGCACGGACTCAAGTTCCGCGGGGGGCAATTCTTCCAGCCAGCCTTCGGGAATGAGGATTTGTGGGCGCCAGAGACCGGTGATCGCCGGGGCCCGCAGGAGCGATGTTACAGCAAGGCTTACCGGACGGATCGACTTGAACTTTGCAAGCAGTTTCAGCGCTCGTCCGGCGCTCACGTCACGCGTTTCCCGCAGCATCTGGTGTGTGCGCCACCATCTCCAGCTGAGCTGCGCAAGCATCAACACGACTCCGACAAGCCAGATTTTCACGAGCCATTCCATAGGGTCGAATGTCTGCGACGAACTGACGATTGGGATCGACTCCGCCTGGGGGGCAGCGGCCACGGGCTCCGGAAGCGCAATCTGTGCGGGGGGATCGGAGGTAACGTAAGAAACGCCAACTTTGGCTGCGGCCTCTGGTTGCTGTGCGATGAGAGGGTCCGCTTTGAGACTCCGAGGTGTCGCCCAGAGATTTTGCACACTGAGCGGAGTCCTTGGCGGAATTGGCCAGAGCAGCGCGGCGAGGGCGGCGAGCCAGAGCCAATGCGCGCCATTACGGCCAAAGAAGCGGCGCATAGCCGGGCCGGCAAGCCGAGCCAAGGCGATGAGTACGGCGCCGCGGACGGTGCAGGCCAGCAGCATAGTTGGGATCACACTATTCATGGCTGGATTCCTCCTGTTTGCGGCGGCGCAGGATGGCCGCGAGTTCGTCGATTTCCTCTGTCGAGAGGGGCGCTGTTTCGCAAAAGTGGGCGAGCATCGGAGCGGTGGAGCCGCCGAAGATCCGCTCGAAAAATGAGGTGGAGACGGCGCGGACACATGCCTCGCGTTGCAATTTCGGGAAGTAGGAGTTGGCCTTGCCGACTTTCTTGATTCCCAGAACCCCTTTCTCTGCAAGGCGCGCCAGGAAGGTATTTACGGTCTTTTGTTTCCAGCGCACGCCTTTCGGCAAACGCTCTAGAACTTCGGCAGAGGTGACGGGCGGTGTCTCCCAAACGATGTTGGCGACGACCCATTCGGATTCGGAAATGCGCGGGGATTTTTTGGCCATAATGTCCTACGGATGTAGGAATCAAAGACTACGGATGTAGGAGGTGCAAGGGGAATTTTTGAATGCGCGCGATTTTCGGCGATTGCCGCGGCGGCAAGGTTGACCGTATGCTTTTTCGGATGGTTCGAAATCTGATCATCCTTTCGCTTTTCCTCCTCGGTGGCTGTGTGGCGCACCCGAGTGTCCAACAAAGGCGATTATCCGGGTGCTGGATCGAAGGAATTGCGCTTTCGTATTTTCGCACGGATGATGGCAAGGAGGCCTACCTGGTGAAGACCACCGAGAGGATCCCAGCTGCCGTACAGGAGTTTCTGCACCGGCAGCCGGCGCGGGACGGCGCCTATGGAGAGCTGGGATGGGCGAAAGGTGTGCACCTGGACGCCCTTGGGCATGTTGAAATAGGCGAATATGCTGACGGCTCCAGTTTTGAACGGCACGAGTATCTGGTGGTGGATAAGGTGATCTCCATGGGGCCATGTCCGGATACGGAGCAAATTCGAAAGCTTCGTCCGAAGCTCAAGACCGTTGATTTAATTACAGAGCGCGGGAGATAGACTCACTTCTCGAGCAAATGAAAATTCCCGCGGTTGGGTGAAGTACGGCGAATTTGACAAGTCGAAAATTGGTGGAAGATTGCCGACCCGCAAATTCCAAAATTCGCGGGTCAACCCCATACCCCACTCATGATCGAATGGCTGTTTTGCTATCTTCACAGAAGTGTTCCAGCAGTAGAAATCAATTGGCGGGAGGAGGCGCAGGCGGCGGAGGAGTGTGATTTCACCTGCCATAGTTTCGCCTTCGAGCGGTTTCTCGAAGGCGATGTTGCGGGCGCCTTGGAGGGCTTGCCCGACGGCGAAGGCCGTACGCTCGTCTACCGCGGCTGGATCCTGCAGGAGGAGGAATACCAGGAGCTCGCGGATTTCGTGAGCAATCGCGGCTACCAGTTGCTCACGAATTGTGATCAATATATGGAAGCCATGACGCTGCCAAACTGGCATCCGCTCGTGGAGGATCTTACGCCGCCCGCCGTCTGGACTTGGGACGAGGACATCGAGGAAGCCTGGGAACTGGCCAAAAAACTTGGGCCGGCTCCCTATATTGTGAAAGATCACGTAAAGTCGTGCAAGGAGGCCTGGGTGGAAGCCTGCTTCGTTCCAAAGGGAGCGCGGCGCGCGAAGTTCAAATCGGTTTGCGAGGAGATGATCGAGCGCCGGGCCGATCAGTTTCAAGGCGGGATCGTAGTGCGACCGTTCGTGCCCTTGCGCTTGATCACGGCGGACTGGACCGGCCTTCCGATTCACGAAGAGTATCGGCTCGTCTTTTGGCGGGGCAAAATGATCCTGGCGGCTCCCTATGGCGGGATCGGTCGTGACG
>FTCV01000437.1_pt1 | contig 25017 bp, 20 predicted proteins | sample 1639691 | NCBI WGS metagenome assembly FTCV01 (sample SAMEA3914864, study PRJEB12502) | metagenome | biome: forest; material: soil | place: USA | collected 2012-03-12 | depth 0.3 m
ACGACGAGCGGGACGAGCGCGCCCCGGACCTTCGATGCCATGCCTCGACCTCCCGGCGATGATTTTCGCCATGAAGGCCAGCGTTTCCCTCAATTCCGCAGCGCTCCCGTTTCCCCGGGAAAACTTGCGCGCTCTGATGCCCGGCGTACTGCTATGCGGCATAGTCGTTTCGGTCGCTTATGCGCTGGAGGCGGGCGAGCGGCTGCTGGCTGGCCGTGCTTGGCTGGAGGCATTGGTACTGGCGATCGTCCTAGGCACCGGCCTGCGCAGCCTGTGGTCTCCCAGTCGTCGCTTTGATTGCGGAATATCGTTCAGTTCTAAATATTTACTGGAAATTGCGGTTGTGCTTCTCGGCGCTTCTATCAGCGGGGCGACACTTGTTGCGGCGGGCCCTGGACTGCTGCTGGGGATTGCCGGGGTTGTCGCTTCGGCGCTGTTGCTAGGCTTTGCGATCGGCCGCGCGCTGGGCTTGCCGATGCGCATGGCGCTGCTGGTGGCGTGCGGCAACGCGATCTGCGGCAATTCCGCGATCGCGGCCGTAGCGCCCGTGATCGGTGCGGACAGCGACGATGTGGCCGCCTCGATCGCTTTCACCGCGGTACTGGGCGTGGTGGTCGTGCTGAGCCTGCCGCTCGCCGGATTGGCGCTGGGGCTGAGCGGTCACGCATTCGGCGCCTTTGCCGGATTGACCGTTTACGCCGTGCCGCAAGTCATCGCCGCCGCTGCGCCATTGGGTGCACTGGCAGTGCAGACCGGCACGCTGGTCAAGCTGGTGCGCGTGCTGATGCTGGGGCCGGTGTGCCTTGTCCTCTCGCTGCTGGTGCCCCGGCCTGCCGAGCACGTCGCTCAGTCGGAACGGCGCCGGCCGACAGCGGCGCATCTGGTGCCGTGGTTCATCGTCGGCTTTCTGGTGATGATGCTGTGCCGCACGCTGGGGCTGATCCCGCAGGCCGCACTTGATCCCATGGGCCGGATGGCGACGGTGCTGACCGTCGTTTCCATGGCCGCGCTGGGCCTTGGCGTCGATGTACGGACCGTGGCGCAGGCGGGCGGCCGGGTGACGGTGGCGGTAGTGCTTTCGCTGGCCGGACTGGGCACGCTCAGCCTTGGCTTGCTGCACCTCCTGCACATGGTGTGACGCCACGGGCTAAAGCCATGCGGACAATTTCAACGTGAATGATCGGCGGCTATCAAGAAAGGTGCCCACGCCTCATTTGGACAGGAACGTCCGGGTTAGCTGCCGTAACGAAGCTTAAATTTTGCAGTGAACTGGTGCCCGCGAAGAGGGCAGCCGCGATTAACAGAAGAGACGACTCTCCACCGGGTTACATAAGCGACGAGGGCTGCGCCCCTTTTGTCTGCAAGATCTGAGGAGCAATCGCTCAGATGGCCGCTTGCTGCAATCCTGCAAGATACAAGAGCGTCAGCGTCGGGAAAAGGATCACGGTCTCTGTCCGGCAACTCCGGCATGGTTGGCCGTAACAACTTGACGTCATTCGGGGTGAAGGCAGTCGGACATTCGACTGCTGCAGCAAAGGACGGCAACAGAATGAGTGGCAGAAAAGCAGCTAGTCCGCGCATGGGGGGAGGCTAAGCCCAAGAATGAACGACGGCAATGTCGGCGCATCCGGAAAGTCTGCTTCCGGCTGACAAACCTCAAAAGCGGTCCTCAATTGCAGTGGCAGAATTTGTCCACCCTAACCTTAGCCCAGCGAGCGAGCATCCAGTGGTTGGGCGGGGATGACCATCTCCACGCAGAGGCCCTTGCCCGGCAGATTGGTGGCGGCGATGCGCCCGTTGCTGGCGGCTACCGCGCGTGAGGCTATGGCGAGCCCCAGGCCCAGGCCCTGACTGTCCGGCTGGCTGCGCACGAAGGGTTCGAAGATGCTGTCCACCATTTCGGGCGAAACCCCCGGCCCCTCGTCGCTGACTGTCACGCGGTAGCGATCGGGGCGGCGGAGGAGTTCGACGTGGACCGCGATATGCGATCCCTGCGGAGAGAAGCGCAGGGCGTTGCGCAGAACATTCTCGACGGCGCGGTGGAGCAGTTCACCGTTGCCGCGCACCGCTGGGGCATGGCTCAGGTCCGGATCGGCCTCATCCTCCGGGGTGCTGATCCCGCTGGTGGTGAGGGCTATCTGAACGCCTTGTGGCTGCGCTTCGTAACGCGCATCGGCAACGACGCCGGCTATTACCCCGACAAGATCGATATATTCGTCCCCGCCGGTCAGTTCATTTTCCGCCCGGGCGAGCATGAGGAGTTCGCCTACCAGCGCGTCGAGCCGGTCAATCTCATGCTCCATGCGGTCCATCGAATGGTCGAACCGCTCAGGAGACTGGCGGGCGAGGGCAATCGCAAGGTGCAGGCGGGCCAGGGGCGAACGCAATTCGTGGGAGACATCGTGCAGCAGCCGGTCGCGGCTTTCCACGAGTTGTTCCAACCGTCGCGCCATTGCGTCGAAATCGTGTGCCAGATCGGCCACCTCGTCGCGACGAGAGCCGATTGCGGGGGAGACGCGGGCCTTCAGGTCGCCGCGTGCCAGCCGTGCGAAACCGCTGCGCAGATGGTTGATCGGCCGCATTAGATACCAGGCGAGCAGGGCGCTGAAGACAAGGCCGGCCAGCACGCCCATGATTGCCAGTTCAGGCGGAATGTTCAGCCGCCAGATATGCTGTTCGCGATGATAGCGGAAGCGCAGGCGGTAGGTTTTGCCGGCGGGGTCGCGCACTTGGCGCTCCATCACGGCGTTTTCAGGATCGTCCGCGCTGGGCAGCACCACGACTTGTCCGGGCGCGATGAGTTCCAGGCGCTTGCGCTGGTCTTCCGGCAGATTGTCCAGCATCGCCACATAGCGCGCGGCACCGCCTGCGCCGATTGCCTGCGCACCCGCTTCGAGCAGGGCGGGCCCGACCTCATGCGTCATCAAGGCGGCGGGCGGCTCGCGGTTCGAACGCAGTGCAAAAAGCAGCCAGACGGCCTGTGTCATCACCACGAAAGTGACCAGGAAAGACAGCAGGATCTTCCAGAACAGCCTGCGTCCCGCGATCGCGCCCATCTCCCTCATGCGGCGCGCAGGCGATAGCCGACGCCGCGTATCGTCTCGATCCCTGCATCTCCCTGCGATGCGGCTTCCAGCTTGATGCGCAAGTTGCTGACGTGAACGTCTACGCTGCGGTCGTAACTTTGCCGGGCCCGGCCAAGGCCACGCAGCGAAAGTTCGTCCTTGGTGGTGACCGCGGTTCCGGCGCGGGCCAGGACCATGAGGATGTTGAATTCCGAGGGGGTCAGTTCGATCGGCATCATGCCCCACACTGCCTTGCGCGCGGGCACTTGGATGTTGAGGCTGCCGATCGTCAGCGCCTGCGCCGTCTGAGAGGGTTTTGCTTCGCGCGGTTGATGGCGGCGCATGTTGGCGCGCAGCCTGGCGACAAGTTCGCGCGGATAGCAGGGTTTCGCCACATAGTCGTCGGCGCCGAGTTCCAGGCCGATGACCTTGTCCACCTCGTCTCCGCGCGCGGAGAGCATGATGACCGGCACATCGTTGGTATCGCGCAGCTGACGGAGCAGTTCGATGCCGTTCAGCCGGGGCAGCATGATGTCCAAGATCACCGCGTCGTGATCACCGGAAAGTGCGCGCCGGATGCCTTGCTGGCCGTCCGTCGCCACTTCGACGCGGAATCCCTCGCTCTCAAGGTATTCGCCCAGCATGGCGCCGAGTTCCAGATCGTCGTCGATCAGCAATATGTGTTTGGATTCCACGTCCACGGGATCCTGATGGCGCAGGCGATAACGATTGTCAGCCATCTGTAGGCGCCCTTACGAAAACTTTACGTTTCGCTTGCGAACTCCTTACCCACAAAGCCGCTGACGCGCGTCATATCGCATTACTCGGACAAATAAGCAGTCCAGCTAAACGATATGGGGCATGGTACGGGCCAGCCCCCTTCAGGGAGGGTTGATCCATGGCGCTCAAGCCATTCGCATTCTGCACAGCTTCCATTCTCGCGCTCACACTGTCCGGTGTTGCGTATGCGCAAGACGCTGCGCCGCAGACCACCGACAATACCACCGCAGACGCCCAGCAGCCGAGCGCGGAAGATATTATCGTCACCGGCGTGCGCGCGTCGATCGTCGGTGCGCTGAACGTGCGCAAGAACTCGGTACAGATCGTCGACTCGATCGTGGCCGAGGACGTGGGCAAATTGCCGGACAATAACGTTGTCGAAGCTCTCCAGCGCGTGACCGGCATCCAGATCACCGATCGCGCCGGTGGCGAAGCGGCCACCGTCACCATCCGCGGCCTTCCGGACGCGGCAACGACGATGAACGGCCGCAATATCTTCACTTCGACGGGCCAGTCATTCTCGCTTCAGGATATCTCGGCCAACCTCGTCAAGCAGGTGGACGTCTATAAGACGCGCTCGGCCGACCAACTGGAAACCGGCCTTGCCGGCCAGATCGACGTGAAGACGCGCCGCCCGTTCGATTTCGACGGTTTCGCCATTTCCGGCCTTGTACGCGGGACTTACAATGAGATCGCCGACAGCTTCAATCCGAACATGGCACTGCTGGTTTCCGACCGCTGGGAGACCGGCATCGGTGACATCGGCATCCTGATCAACGGCAGTTACAGCAAAACCAAGTACCGCAACGAGAGCGCGACGGCGGGCGCGCTGGTGCCTTTCGCGACCGAGAATCCGCCGGAGGGATCGGGCCTCAGCTCGCTTGAGCGCATGTTCTCAGGTTGGACGCCGGGCCTTAGCGCCGGCCTTCCGACAACGCCGGGTTCGACGATCAACTACAATGGCGTTGACGTTCCTTATTATCTTTCGCGCGACGCGGTGTTCTCGACCGACCAGTACGGTACGCGCAAACGCCCGTCCTTCAACGTTGCGCTGCAATGGGCGCCGAACAGCAGCTCGGTCTACACCGCCGAGATGTTCTACACGGGCTATCGTAGTTCGCTCTACAGCGACATGATGTTCAGCTACGTCGACTGGTGGGGCAATCCGGGCGCGTTCCAGACGTACGACGGCACCAACATCATCAAGTCGCGCACGGTGGACGATGTCTATGGCTTCAACAGCGGCGACTATACGAAGAACAGCACCGACAGCTACGTCTATGCCCTGAACGGCAAGTGGGACGTGGGCGATGGCCGCGGCAAGATCACGGCTGACCTTGCCTATCAGGACAGCACCTACAAGACATCGTTCATCGCCATGCGCACCGATCGCACGGCCAGCCAGATCACGGCGGACTTCAATGCCGGCGGCGGCGTTCCGTCCTACCACTTCGACGACGATTCGCTGCTGACGCAGGCCTCGACCTGGAACGTCGCGCAGCTTTACGACAATGCGGAGCGGGACAAGGGCAGCGCGATCACCGCCCAACTCGACGGCTATTATGACTGGGACAGCGGCTTCCTGCGCCGGATCAAGGCGGGCCTGCGCTATGACGATCGCAAGGCGTCCAGCTATTCGCGCACGGGCGATGCCGACAGCCTTGGCGTCAGCCTGACGACGTTGCCGGAAGCCGCCTACTTTACCAATTCCGGCTTCATGAGCGGCGAGGCCGATGTGCCGCGCAGCTGGATGACGGTGGATGGATCGTGGCTCTACAAGAATGCCGACTATGTCCGCAGCCTCTATGGCCTGCCAACTTCGGACCAGCTGACGCTCAACAAGACGTTCGACATCGATGAGATCACCATGACCGCCTATGTCATGGCCGATGCGCAGGCGACGATCTTCGGTCGTCCGCTCGATATCGAAGGCGGCGTACGCTATGTGAACGTTGCCACCGACTACAACTTCTTCGACCGCTACAACGACTATGCGCTTAGCCGCGCCAATTCGGGGTCTGCGAAGTTCCTGCCCAGCTTCACGGCGCGCTATGCCATCACCGACAAGCTGCGCCTGCGCTTCAACTATGGTGAGACGCTGCGCCGTCCGAACTTCACTGACGTCAACCCGACTTATTCGCTGACCGGCGATCTTACCAACGTCGGCTACGGCAGCGGTTCGGCAGGCAATGCGGCGCTGAAGCCGACGCATTCGAAGAACTACGACCTGGCGTTGGAATGGTATTTCGACCGCGACAGCGCGATCACCGTCACCGCTTTCCGGCGCGAGATCGATGGTCTGGTCGTCAGCCTGCCGGTCATGACCTATATTCCGAACAACGGCATCGTGGCTGGGGCGACGGACTACTTCGTCGTGACCAAGCCGGTGAACGCTTCGGACGGCGTGCTTAAGGGCGTGGAAGTCGGCCTCACCTACTTCCCGCACTACTTACCCAGCGTGCTGGACGGCCTTGGCTTCCAAGGCAGCCTGACGGTGCTGGATTCCAGCCAGACCATCCCGGTTTCGGATTCTTCCGGCACGATCACCGGTTACACCAAGTCTGCCTTCTTCGATGTGTCGAAGCTGTCGTACAACGCCACGCTGGCTTACGATCGCGGACCGTTCAATGCGCGCCTTTCCTACGTCTGGCGCAAGGGCTTCCTGCATAACAACGAAGCCAGCCTGTTCGCGAACCCGATCGGCATCTGGTACAAGTCCGAGGACAGTCTGGACTTCCAACTGACCTGGAACGTCACCAAGGACATCGGCGTGACATTCGATGCCACGAATCTCACCAAGTCGAAGCAGCAGAGCTACTACAAGTTCGGCGATGCCGGCGGTTCCACCACCGACAACCTTGCCACCACGCTGCTGGCGCGCACGTTCTCGATCGGTGCTCGCTTCACGTTTAAGTGAAGCAGGCAAGTGATCCTGACTGACGAATGACTACCTGGCAGCAGCGCGGCCTTCCGCCATTCGGTTGCGCCGCTGCCACGGGCGATCTTTCCTTCGGGTTTCTCTCCCAACATGTCCCCAAGGGACGATCGCCTTTTCCATTCCTCTCGCGGGTGCACGCCGATGACGGGGATCTGATCCGATGAACAGTACCACTTCTGCGCTGAACTTGCCTTTCAATGACTGGGTAGCGCCCGTGCGCCTGCACGACAGCGTGGCCGCGCGCCTCGCCACGCGCATTCTCAGCGGAGAATATCCCGTCGGGCACCTCTTCATTGCCGAAGTAGAGCATGCGGACAGGCTGGGCGTTTCGCGCTCGGTACTGCGCGAAGCGTTTCGGATGCTGACTGCCAAGGGTCTGGTCAGCAGTCGCCCGAAATCGGGCACGCGGGTGAATGCCCGCCGTCATTGGAATATGCTCGATCCCGAAGTGCTGGCCTGGCAGGTGGAATGCGGGGCCAGCGATGCGTTCCTGCGCAATCTGTTCGAACTGCGCAGGGTGGTGGAACCGCAGGCCGCCGCCATGGCTGCGCTTCGGCGTGATGACAGCCAGCTTGCCGAAATGGCCAGTGCGCTGGCGACGATGGAGCGGCACGGCCTTGCCAGCGAGCCGGGCCGCCTGGCGGACTTGCGCTTTCACGAACTGGTGCTGGAAGCGACGCATAACGAGATGCTGCTCTCGCTGGCGACGCCAATCCTGACAGCAATCGCCTCGACCACGCAGATCAAGCAGCGGCTCCATTCGGCCACCCGGCGCGATCCGATGCCGGACCACCGCGCGCTTTACCTGCATATCGTCGAAGGCAATGCGGGCCGCGCGCGCCGGGCGATGGAGCGATTGATCGATCTGGCGTTGGCCGACACGCAGCTGGCGCTGGAACGCTTTTGAGCCTCGCCACTGCTCGAAGCTAGCTCGGGAAACTTTCTTTCACAGGCAAGACTTGTTCTGTTACGGGCAAGTCTTCCTTCGCCCCGGCGATGCGTAAATCTTACGGATCGCTATGAGGTGGGTCGCTTCCATGGTATCTTCGCAGCAACCACCAAAGAGTGGATTGACAGGAGAGCCAGTATGGAAGGCTTGGAATCCGTATTTTGCGTATGCGAATTCCGTACGTTGTGCGCTGCGGTAGCATGCAGCGGCACATTCGCACTGATGACGATACTACTGCTGACTTGAATTGTCCCCCGTCGCGCCGGGTTCGCCAAGGCTGCGCGGGGCACCCATCTCGACCAATCGGTCGTTCAGGATTTCGAGAGTCTGCAGGAATGCGGACTGTTGCTCGTCGTCCAGCACTTCAAAGAACTGTGCAATAAAGGCATCCTTGTGGGGTTCCACCTCACGGATTACCGCTTCACCCGCTTCCGTCAGGCTGATGCGCTTGGCCCGTCGATCATTCGGATCCGGGCTGCGCAAGGCCAGACCTTCTCGTTCCAGCGCATCAATCGCTTCGGTCACAGTTCGCGGCGCCTGTCCCAGCACTTCGCAAATGTCCGTGGAACGCACTGACCCACCGCGCTTTATCGCCAGCAGAATTTTCAATTGCGCCAGCGATGCACCCTGCGCGCGCATCCGGTCGTTAAACAGCCGATGCATGCGCAAGTGAAGGTCGCGCAGCTGCTCCATGGATTGCAGGCGGATACTCACGGCAAGAAATATTGTGGGACCATATGAAATGCCATTGCCATATGCTGCATAGCGGTGCAAGGGCGCATCCATCACTGCTGCGATGCAGCAGAAGGGTCTGAGCTGCACCGCAGCAACAAGCGATGAGAAGCGATTGATGGCAAACGACGGTATCGATTCGGATGGTCAGCCGGTGAACGACGGCGCAGAGCGTCCTTCCGCGCTCAAGCGGCCCGGCGTTCGCCGTGTGCTGTTTCTGGGCGCCGCCGTGGTGGTCATCGGTGTGGGCGCCTGGGTGCTCCACTACGTGACGCGCGGGCAGTATCTGGAAGACACCAACGACGCGTTCATCCAGGCCGATGCGGTTACCGTTTCGCCCCGGATTTCCGGCTATGTCGATGCCGTTCTGGTGGGCGACAACCAGGACGTAAAGGCCGGCCAACCACTCGTGAAGATCGACCCGCGCGACTATAACGCGCAGGCCGCCCAGTATCAGGCACAGATCGACGTGGCCAAGGCCAATGCCGAAAACGTGCGCGCCGGCATCGGCGAGCAGGAAGCCGCGATCGCACAGGCGCAGGCGCAGCTTGCCTCGGCAGAGGAAGACGCCCGCTATGCCGAGCGCGAGGCTGCCCGCTATGCCCCGCTGGCCGCCAGCGGCGCCGAAACCAAGGAACATCTGGCCACCCTGCGCAACCAGGCTGCCAAGGCTCGCGCCACGGCCGATGCGCAGCGCGCCGCGCTGACTTCCGCTCAGCGCCGCATTGCCGCGCTGAACGCGCAGGTCCAGCAGGCGCAGGCGCAGGGCGAAGCCGCCCGTGCGCAGCTGGCTTCCGCCCACGTCAATGTCGGCTCCACCGTGCTGACTGCCAGCGTCGATGGCCGCATTGGTGACCGCACCGTGCGCGCCGGCCAGTTCGTGCAGGCCGGCACCCGCCTGATGTCGGTGGTGCCGCTGTCCAAGCTCTATGTGACGGCGAACTTCAAGGAAACGCAGATCGGCCTGATGCGCCCCGGCCAGCCCGCCACCATCGAAGTGGACGCGCTGAACGGCACCAAGATCCGCGGCCACGTGGAAAGCGTGTCGCCGGGTACGGGTTCGCAATTCTCGCTGCTGCCGCCGCAGAACGCCACCGGCAACTTCACCAAGATCGTCCAGCGCGTGCCCGTGCGCATCGCCATCGATGCCGGTCCCGAGGCGCGCCGCGTGCTGGTGCCCGGCCTGTCGGTCACCGTCACGGTGGACACCATTGGCGAGCGCGGATCGCAGCAGGCCATCGCCAAGCAGGAGAAGGCCCGCCGGACGGGCGATAAGTGAGCGAAGCCGTGAGCGGATCGACCGCCACTGCCGGGGCTGCTCCGCCCGCCCCGCCGGTAACCGAAAAACCCGCCGACGCCGCAGCGTGGCTGGCCGTGGCGGCCGGTACGCTGGGCGCGCTGATGGCGACGCTGGACGTCTCCATCGTCAACAGTTCGCTGCCCACGATTCAGGGCGAAATCGGCGCCAGCGGCACCGAAGGCACCTGGATCGCGACGGCCTATCTGGTGGCGGAAATCGTCATCATCCCGCTGTCCGGCTGGCTGGAACGCCTGCTGGGCTTGCGCACGTTGCTGCTGGTGGCATCGGCGCTGTTCACGCTGTTCTCGATGATGTGCGGCCTATCCACGACGCTGACGATGATGATCATCGGCCGCATCGGTCAAGGCTTCACCGGTGGTGCGCTGATCCCGACCGCGATGACCATCGTGGCGACGCGATTGCCCCGTGCGCAGCAGCCGATCGGCAACGCCCTGTTCGGCGCGACCGCGCTGCTGGGCCCGGTGGTTGGCCCGGTGCTGGGCGGCTGGCTGACCGAGAATGTCAGCTGGCACTATGCCTTCTTCCTCAACCTGCCGGTCGGCATTGCGCTGGGCACGTTGCTGCTGGTGGCGATTCCGCACCAAAAGGCGAATCTCGGCCTGATCCGCGAGGCGGACTGGCTGGGTATCCTTGGCCTCGCGCTCGGTCTTGGCGGGCTGACTGTTGTGCTGGAGGAAGGCGAGCGGGAACAGTGGTTCTCCTCCCACCTAATCCTGATGCTGACGGGCGTGTCGATCCTGGGGCTTGTCCTGCTGGGGCTGGGCCAGGTGATCTCGAAGAAACCGGTGATCAAGCTGAAGCTGCTGCTGGACCGGCAGTTCGGCAGCGTCGTCGCCATGGTCACCGTGGTCGGCATGGTGATCTACGGCACCTCCTACGTGATCCCGCAGTTCCTTTCGACGATCGCCGGCTACAACTCGCTGCAATCGGGGCAGGTGGTGATGCTTTCGGGCATCCCGGTCATGCTGATGATGCCGATCACGCCGTGGCTGATCCGCAATGTCGACATTCGCCTTTCGGTCTGCTTCGGCCTTTCCGTGCTGGCGCTCAGCGCCTGGCTGGAGACGGACATCACCCCGCTTTCAGACGGCAGGGACTTTGTAGACAGCCAGCTTCTGCGCGGCATGGGCACCGTGTTCTGCATGATGTTCCTGAACCAGGCGGCGATCCGCTCGGTGCCGAAGGAGGAGGCGGGCGATGCCTCCGGCCTCTACAACGCGGCGCGCAACCTGGGCGGCTCTTTCGCGCTGGCGGGGATCGCGGTGATCCAGGACCAGCGCCTGTGGCTGCATGCGCGCCGGCTGGAAGAGACGCTCAACGCCAACTCGGTCGCGGTGCAGGACTACGTTTCCGCCCAGGGTGCTGGGGTGCTGCGATCGTTGGAAGCGACGATCCAGATGCAGGCGCTGACGATGACTTATGCGGACATGTTCTGGATGATGTCGGTGGGCATCATTTTCGTCATCCCGCTAACGCTGTTCCTGCGCCCGCTTCCCAAGAATGCGCCACTGGCGACCGGACATTGAGGACAACCATGCGTTCCTACCTTCTTCTCCCGCTGCTTGCCGGCACTGCGCTTGCAGGCTGCACGGTCGGCCCCAACTATGCCGGTCCGCCCAAGACCGCGGCCGACGGCAATGCCGCTTTCGCGCGCGCCGATGCGGGCAGCGTAACCAACGCCCCGCCGGTAGCCGAATGGTGGAAGCCGCTGGGCGATCCGCTGCTGGACGACCTGATCGCCAAGGCCCTGGCAGAGAATACCGACGTCCAGGCGGGCGAGGCAAAGCTGCGCCAGGCGCAGGCCTCGCTGGGTGAGGAGCGCGCGAACCTTGGCCCGAAGGCCAGCGCTTCGGCGCTCTATGCCCACGCCCACGTCCCCGGTGTCGCCTTCGGCCAGAGCGACAGCAGCGATTCCAGCGGATCGGGATCGGATAGCAGCAGCGGCAGCAGTGGCACCGACCTCAACCTGTTCAACGTCGGCGTCAACGCCAGTTGGGAAGTGGACCTGTTCGGCGGCCAGCGCCGCACGATCGAGGCAGCCCGCGCCACGATGGAAGGGGCGCAGGCCAGCCTTTCCGACGTGCAGGTCAGCATTTCCGCCAGCGTCGCGCAGAATTACCTGAACTTGCGCGACCGTCAGCAGCGGATCGTGTTGGGCGAACAGTCGATCGCCTTGCAGGAAGACGTGCTGGCGCTGACCCGCCAACGCTTCCAGAGCGGCACGGCCACGGCGATGGAAGTCGCGCAGATCGAGGGGCAGCTTGCCTCCACCCGCGCGCAGATCGCGCCGCTCGCTGCCGAGCGTGACGCCTATCTCAACGCGCTGGCGGTGCTGACCGGGCAAGCCCCCGGCGCGCTGGACGCCAGCCTTGCCCCGGCGGGCGAGCTGCCGCTGCCGCCGGCCTCGGTTCCGGTCGGCGATCCGGCGCAACTGATCGCCCATCGCCCCGACATCCGGCAGGCGGAGCGCACCCTGGCGGCGGATACGGCCAAGATCGGGCAGGCCGAGGCTGCGCGTTTCCCGCACCTCTCGTTCATGGGTCTGATCGGCATCGGCGGCACCAAGATCAGCGATCTGGGCAAGCTGGACGATTTCACCGCGCTGGCGGCACCGCAACTGAGCTGGAGCTTCCTGGATTTCGGCCGGAACAAGGCCAAGGTCCATCAGGCCGAAGCCGTGCGGGACGAGGCGGAGGCCCGCTATCGCGGCACAGTGCTTTCGGCGCTGCGCGATGCCGAGGACTCGCTCGCCCGTTTCCGCGAACGCCGCGTCACCGTGGCAGCGCTCGCCCGCACGCGGGAGAAGGCGGCCCTGGCGGAAAGCCTGACCGCGCAGCGCTTCCAGTCGGGCACCGTGACCAAGATCGCGCTGCTGAACGCGCGGAACGATCTCAACACGGCGGACCAGAACTTGGTTCAGGCCCGCGCGGCGCTGACCGGCGACTACGTTTCGATACAGAAGTCGCTCGGTCTTGCCTGGAAATGACAAGGCTTAGCTGAAGCTGGGGCAGGGCTCGGGGCGGGCCCTGCCGAAGCCGGCCATGAAGACGAAGGCGGCCAGCACGCCGAACAGGCCGGCGATCATGAAGGCGGGGGTGTAGGTTCCCGCCGTCTCGCGGATCACGCCCGCGCCAAACGCTGCGGTGGAGGCACCGATCTGGTGCGCCACGAAGATCCAGCCGAACACGATCGGCCCGTCGCGCTGGCCGAACGTGCTGTTGGCCAGCTTCACCGTCGGCGGCACCGTGGCGATCCAGTCCAGCCCATAGAACACCGCGAAGACGGTCAGGCTGACCGCACCGAAATCGATGAACGGCAGCGCCACCAGCGAAAGCCCGCGCAAGCCGTAATAGACGGCCAGCAGACGGCGCGGGTCGTAACGGTCGGTCAGCCAGCCCGACGCCGTGGTGCCGAACAAGTCGAAAAAGCCCATCATGGAGAGCACGCCGGCCGCCGCGACCGGCGCGATCCCATGGTCTCCGCAAAACGCAATCATGTGCGTACCGACAAGGCCATTGGTGGTGAGCCCGCAGACGAAGAAGCTGCCCGCGAGCAGCCAGAACATGGGCTGGCGCGATGCGCGCATCAGCGCCTCGATCGCCAGCCACGGCGTCGCCGCCTGCTTCATCGGCGGTGCAGGGGGCGTATCGGCGCTTTCGCCGAAGCGGCGCACGCCTCGACTCTCGGGCCGTTCGGGCACGAAGAAGGCGACGAACGGGATCAGCGCCGCGCAAGCCAGGCTGACCGCAAGCGCTACCGGCTTCCACGCGCCGCCTTGCGAGAGCCAGGCCAGCACCGGCAGGAAAATCAATGATCCAGTGGCGGTGCTGGCGCTCAGCAGGCCCATCACCAGCCCCTGTCGCGTGGCGAACCAGCGGTTGACAACCGCCGCGCCCAGCACGGAGGCGACCGCGCCGGAACCGATGCCGGACACTACGCCCCAGCTCAGTACGTAATGCCAAGGCGCGCTCATCCACTGGCTGGCAAACGTGGCCACGGCCATCAAGGCCAGCCCGGCCAGCATCGTCCGCTTGATCCCAACGCTCATCATCAACGCCGCCGCGAATGGGCCGACCAGTCCATAGAGCAGGATGCCCAACGCCGCGCCCGCAGAGATCGTCGCGCGGTCCCACCCGAAGTGGAGTTCCAGCGGCATCATCATCACGCCCGGCGCCGATCGCAGCCCAGCCGAGGCCAAGAGCGCGAAGAATGTGACGGCAACCACGATCCATGCGGGATGGAAGCGAGAGGAACCTTGCGGCATGAGGAAACGATCTCCCTGGCGAAACGGCTGGGAATCTAGCCCGATGCCCGCCACTTTCCGAACGAGAAAGTTTGGCCGGAGATGTGAATGAAAGTAACGGGCGTTGACCTAAGCTGAAGCCGGGAAAAAGACGTTCAGGAATGCCGCGGTGCTTTCGTTGATACCCACGATCTTGTTGGTCGCCTGACGGTAGAACTTGAAGTTCAGTTCGCTTTCCGGCCGGCCATCGTCCCAATCGGTGAAGGTGCGCAGTTCTGCACGGCCCAGTGGTGCATTGGCGAACACCAAGTCCGAAACGGCGATCGAAACCCGCGGAGTTTCGCGCCCTTCGGGATTGCGCCTGGGATCGGCCTTGCTCTGGCTGACGATCCCGCGCGCGAACAGGCCGTGGCCGCCTTCGTTCTCGCTGGCGAACAAGAACAGCAAATCGCCGACCCGGATATGCTTGCCGCCGTACATGGTCTTCTGCGCCGGGAAGACATAAGCGTTCGCATCCAGTGCGTGGACCTCGGCCTTGATGGCGAATGCGGGACGGGGCGCTTGCATCCTTGCAGACTACGCCAGCGAACTGCGGGGAAACAGGCTGCAAAAGCCGGTGAACATGTGCGCGGGGAAGAGCATTGTCTCCTCTCAGGCAACAATCTGTAGCCAAGGATGCGGCTTACGCGCGCCCATCGCCCGCGTTATTGCGGCTGCAACGGACATAATATGGCAGCGCAGGACACATCAATGGCAAAGGAAAGCGATACGCCCCGGCACAATCCAGTGGCTCTTTTCAACGCGCAGGAACGCACAATTCTGGCACTCGCCGCGCGCGATCCGGCTGCTTCCATCGCGTTCGACAAGAAGCGGACGCGGGGCTGGCGGGCGTTCGTATTCGGTGCGCCGTACAATTATTGCCTTGCGAACGGAAAGTTGGAAGTGCTGCGGGTGACAGCCATCCTGCTGCGCCAAAAGGATTTCCCTTCGGAACAGTTCTATCGTTTCCGATTGGCTGGTTACTCGCGCGATCAGTTCGATGCGCTGGCGCGCATGTTCGCGCAAGACGAAGCACCGGCCTTCGATTCGTCGGCCTTCGATCTGGATACTTACGCCGAAGCTGCCTGATCGGCGTCAGAATCCGGCGATCAGTTGGCCGATTGCGAGCAGCACGCCGGCTATCGCCACGATGCTTCCCAGGCCCAGTTGCACGGGGTTGACGTTGCGCCTCATCGGCAGGGCGAGTGCGTTTTCGATTCTGCTCATGCCTTGCAATATAATCGACGATGGGTGGGCGCGCTCTTGCACTTGTCCGCTCAGTCTGATCGATATTTCCACTGGCCGGAATGGGTTACGCGGTTGATCGCGAGAGAAAGGCCGGGCAAATCAGCCTCATGCGCTACAAAATCGCTTTGGCTGCCGCCTTCCTCGCCCTCATGCCGGCAGGCCCGGCTTTGGCCGCCGAGGCCGATCCCGATTTCTTCGCGGCCGCGCTGTGCCAGCCGCCCTATTCGATGGATTCGGCAACCCGGCTCTATGAAGCGGCGGAGAAGCTGGCCAAGCCGGACACGTCCGGCCTTGGCGCTGCGATCTACCACTTGCCCGCGCCGATCAGCCAGGACGGCTTCGTAACACAGGACGTGGTGTTCGCCGGATCCTCGGTAGGCGTGCTGCTGGAAGGCCAAGTCGCCGCGCAGGCGGCCGAACGCTATCACCTTTCGCCCGAAGCGAGCCATCTCTTCGGTGCTTCGACCCTGGGCTTTGCGCGCCAGTTGCCGGATGACCAACAGGGAATGGCCGAACTGGGCCTGATCTCCATGATCGCGCGCGAAGGCCCGGCGATGAACGGCAAGACGCTGCTCGCCTGTGAGTTCGTATCGAACGAGGATCGACAGGCCCTGGAAGCCTACGAGAAACAGCGCCAGTAATCCCGTGCGATGATGCCGATCGACGAGTTATCTGTTTCGGGCGCAATGGACAAACTCGGCCATGCGTCGTGAACGGCCGAAATTGGCTTGCAATCTCAGCCCGTCTCGACGTCCCGTCATAGACAGCGCTGAGTGCCGTTCTTGAAGATGGAACAGCAAGCAAGCACGATTTCAATCCGAAACCTGCGGTTACTTGCCCCCGTTCATAACTGACGCTTGACGTGAGTACAGGTTGACCGTTCTGTTGCCCGGTGGCAGCCTGCTCACGGCATTCAGGGGAGCAAACGTCATGCGCAGAATGACCATCTTTGCCGCAATCGCATCGTTTGTTGCATTCGCTGCTCCTGCGATAGGACAGCATAGCAGCAATGGTTACGACAACCGCTACGGCAATGGCGAGGGGTTCTACCGCGAGAAACGGGACCGCACCGTCTATTATCAATATGAGCAAAATCGCTACTGCGGCGTGCAGAACGAAGAGCAAATGAAGATGCTCGGCGGCTTCAATCAAGTGAGGGAAGTCGATCGCCTGCGCCTAAAGGGCAGGAACACGGGCGGTTGCCGCTGGCCTAACGGATTCTATCGCCCCGATAACGGCGCTGCGGTCTATATGCTGGAAGGCTACGGCAACGGACAGGATGGAGGCCGCATTTGCGTGATCTCCACTCCGCAACAACTACGCCAACTTGGCGGAAACAAGCGCGTGAAAGTAGTTCCCGGCAATTCGAACCTCGAAGCAGGAAGAAGTCGAGCTCGGCCCTGCTAAGGGTGCTCACCGGCTTCCAGTTTACCGCCGCTCTACAGTTCTGCCCGACCGTTTTAGGATCGCAGGTGAAGGATAGCGCTCCGTCGGTGCCCGCAAAGCGGGCCAAAAGGGATTGAAAACTTCTCAGTTCGATGATCCCGTATTCCAAGGAAGGTATAGTTCCGCCAGTATGAGCTAATCGGATGTTGGAGACTGCCGGATGCGCTTCCTAGTGATACTCGCGTTTCTTGTGTATGCTTTACCTGCCACTGCAGCGCCCAGTGAGAACGAGCTGTCAAAGACCCATTCGATTAGCGCTGAGATGAGCGCTATTTTTGATGCAGACCAAGCGGCGCGAAAGGCCCCTAAAATTGATTGGGCTAAGGTGCATGATGAAGACCAAGTTAGGCGGCTTCGTACTCAAGCATTGCTAGATAGTGGCCAGTTGAACAGCGGCGACGACTTCTATCACGCGGCGTTCGTTTTCCAGCATGGCGATCTACCTGAGGATTGTTTGAAAGCTCACGCGCTTGCAGTCATAGCGGCGGCGCGCGGCAAATCTGAGGCTGCATGGATCGCGGCTGCTACTCTTGATCGCTACCTTCAGCGTATTGGGCAACCGCAGATTTACGGCACCCAGTATCAACGGCACGGAGACGGAGGGTGGACGCAGGAACCCTATCGCAGCGACTTGCTTTCCGACCCTCTTCGGAAGGCCACTGGCGTACCGTCGATCCAGCAACAACAAGCGGAACTCAGAGAGATGACAAGCAAATCACCCTAAAGGATCCGGTTCCCCGAACATTCTCATCTGGTCTCGGCATCTCGAAATAGCAGCATTTGCTTCGGAATTCTCCGCTTAACAATGCTCTAGCCGACCCGGGCGATCTCCATCGCGAGTTGGTTTACGATCTTGCGGACTTCGGCCGAAAGGAAGGGTTTGCCCAGCATAGGGCGTTCGGCATGGGCGGGGGGCAGGTGAGCGCGATCGTAACCGCTGACGAAGGCGAACGGGATGTCGCGCGCGGCTAGCTCGTCGGCTACTGCGTCGATCTTCTCGCCGTTGAGATTGCCGTCCAGCAAGGCAAGGTCGGGCGCTGTCCTGCGGATTAGCGCGACGGCTTGGTCGCACGTGCCCACCGGGCCCAGCGGCACCGCCCCTGTTTCCTCGATCTCCATGGCCAGTTCCATGGCGACCAGCGGTTCGTCCTCTACGATGAGGATCCTGAAGCTGCTTGTTTCGGGTGCCGTGACGGCAGCAGGCGGCATAGCGGAAGCAGTCGCTGTGCCGAAAGGTGGCGGCGCGGCCAGGGGCAGAACCAGGTTCCAGCGCACGCCGATGGGCGCGAAATCCGCGGTGATCCGGGCGCCGTCGGCGGTCATGCTGTTGCGGATCAGGGTGGAGCCGAAACCGTTGCGCTCGGGGGCGACAACGGGAGGGCCGCCGCGTTCGCTCCAGGTGAAATCCAGCACATCTTCCTGATGCGTCCACTCCAACGCGATCACTCCGGTTTCGTTGGAGAGGGCGCCGTACTTGTTCGCGTTGGTCGTCAGTTCGTGAAGGATGAGGGAGAACCGCAGCGCCAGTTCGGGCGGCAGGTCGATGTCCGTACCGGACAAGTGCAGACGATCTTCGCTGACGGCACCGATTGCCACCTGATCGGCGATGAGGCGGCGCAAGCTTGCCGCCTCCCAAGTGGTGGCGCTGAGCAGCGAATGGGCGCGGGCCAAGGCCTGAAGGCGGCCGGTGAAGGCATCCTGGAAAACCTCTGGCGAACGGGCGTGGCGCAGGCCTTGCGATGCGATGGCCTGAACCGTCGCCAGCGTATTCTTCACGCGGTGGTTGAGTTCGCCGATCAGCAGGCGCTGGGTTTCCTCCGCACGATGGCGTGCGGTTACGTCCAGCAATTCGATCATCACGCTGCCCGGCCGTGCGCCCAAACCGGCGCCCGAGCTGGCAAGCGAAGAACAGTACCATTCACCTTCGCGCACCGAACCGTCGGCGCGCACGAAGCGGTGCTCCTGCATCTCGCGCCGGTCACCGCCGCCTAGTAACCCGCACATCTGCTCGCGGAAATGCAGGCGTTCTGCCGCAACGAGGAAAGGCGCATCCTCGATCCGGATGCCGAGAATGTCTTCGGTGGCGAACCCCAGTTCGCGCTCCGCGCTGCGATACCAACTGACCACGCGCAAGTTGGCGTCTATTTCCAGCACCGCGAGCGGCGAGTTGTCGCCATGTGCGCGCAACCGCCCGAGCGCGAGGCCGAGCTCGTCGCGCTGGCGGCCGATCTCGCGCCGTTGTCGCGCCAGTTCGACGAAGACCGCGACTTTCGAATTGAGTTCGGTGATGTCCAGCGGTTTGAGCAGATAGTCGACCGCGCCCGTTTCATAGCCGCGGAACTTGCGCCGCTCGTCGGTGGCGACGGCGGTGAGGAAGATGATCGGAACGCCGCGCGTGCGCTCCGTCCCGCGCATAAGTTCGGCCAGTTCGAAGCCGTCCATCCCCGGCATCTGCACGTCGAGCAGGGCTAGCGCGAATTCTTCACGCAGCAGCACTTCAAGCGCTTCGAAACCGGACGACACTGTCACCAGTTCCACTCCCGGCTGATCGAGTGCGGCCTCAAGCGCGATGAGGTTTTCCGGCACGTCGTCGACCGCGAGAATCTTCAGTGGTTCATTCAGCAAAGGCCATCTCCTCTGCCCGGTGGGTGGTTCGTCGCCAGATCTTCTCCATCGGCGCGAAATCGGCGAAGCTATCGCCCTCTGCTGAGAACTGCACCGTTTCCTTCGATCCCAAACCAAGGAACCCACCTGAAGGCAGCGAACTGGCGAACAGGCCCAGCGCGCGGTCCTGCAAGCTGCGGTCGAAATAGATCAGCACGTTGCGGCTGGATACGAACTGCACTTCGGAAAACACCGCGTCGCTGGCCAGATTGTGATCGGCGAAGACCGCTCGTTTGCGCAATGCAGGATCGAAGCGGGCAACGCCGTAGTTGGCGGTATAGTAATCGGACAACGAACCTTGTCCGCCTGCCTCATGGTAATTGCGCGAAAAGCCGGCCAGTCGGTCGATCTCGTAGATTCCGGCCTCGGCGCGGGTGAGCGCGGCGGGATTGATGTCGGTGCAGTAGAACAGCGTGCGATCGGCCAGCCCTTCCTCGCGGAACAGGATGGAGAGCGAGTAGAATTCCTCGCCATTGGCGCAGCCGGCGACCCAGACCTTGATCGAGGGCCAGGTGCGCAAGTGCGGGATCACGCGTTCGCGCACCGCACGGAAGTATTCCGGATCGCGAAACATCTCGCTGACCTGGATGGTCAGGAAGCCGATCAGCTCGTTCAGGCTGTCCGGATCGTGGAGGATGCGATCGAGCAAGCCGGACAAGTGCGCGCAACCAAAATGAGACTGCGCACGCTGCAGCCGGCGCAACAGGGATGCGCGCGAATAGTCGCGGAAATCGTATTGGAAACGGCGCCAGATCGCCTCAACCAGCAGGTCGACCTCGATATTCTCCAGCGTTTCGGGCACCATTTTCATCGCGGCATCCACACGCGGACGAGGCTGAGCAGCTTGTCGATGTCCAGCGGCTTAGACAGATAGTCGTTGGCGCCTGCTTCCAGGCATTCGACGTGGTCGCGCTCCATGGCCTTGGCGGTCAGCGCGATGATCGGCAGCGTGTTCCACTGCGCGTGCTTGCGGATTTCGCGGGTGCAGGCAAGGCCGTCCATTTCCGGCATCATCACGTCCATCAGCACCAGATCGACCGGCGATCCGTCGCTGTCCGCAGTGCGGGCGAGTTCGTTCAGCGCCTCGATCCCGTTGCGGGCGATGCGTACGGAAACGCCGTGAGGTTCCAGCACCGACGTGAGCGCGTAGATGTTGCGAATGTCATCCTCGACGATCAGGATCTGGCGGCCTTCCAGCGCGGCGTCACGGCCCAGCGAGCGGGCAAGCAACTGCTGTTTTTCCTGCGGCAGTTCGGAGACGACCTGGTGCAGGAACAGCGTCACTTCGTCGAGCAGACGCTCGGGGCTTTTGGCGCCCTTGACGATGATCGACTTGGAGTAGCGCCGCAGCCGCATCTCCTCCTCTTCGGAGAGTTCGCGGCCGGTGTAGACGATCACCGGCGGGAAGCCGACGCTTTCATCGTGCGAAAGGCGTTCGAGCAGGTCCAGCCCGGACATGTCGGGCAGGTTCAGGTCCAGCACCATGCAGTCGAAGGTTTCCCCGCCCAGCTTTGCAAGGCAATCGGCGGCGCTTTGCACTTCCACCGTCTCTACATCGCGTGAGGCGAGCAGGTGATGGATCGCCTCTGCCTGGCGGGTATCGTCTTCCACCACCAGCACGCGGCGCAGGCGCTGCGACATGCGGGCCTCCAGCCCCTCCAGCATGTCCACCAGCGTGTCGCGGCTGACCGGCTTGAACAGGTAGCCGACCGCGCCGCTGGCCAGCGCGCCGTGGTCGTCATGATCGGCCGAGACGATGTGCACCGGAATATGCCGCGTGCGGGTATCGCGCTTGATCCGGTCCAGCACCGAAAGGCCGGTGTGATCGGGCAGGTGCATGTCCAGAATGACCGCTTGCGGCAGATATTGCCGTGCGAGCAGGGCGCCTTCGTCGGCGGTGCCGGCGATCAGGCACTGGAAGCCCAGTTCATGCGCCAGATCGGCAAGGATGCGGGCGAATGCCGGATCGTCCTCAACGATGAGGATCACGCGCGAACTACCGCTCAGCGTTTCGCGATCGTCCCGTGGGACGGGGCCCTTGCGTGCGGTGGGAGCGGACGGCTGCGGCGCCGGGACGGGCATGGCCGGGCGCGGAGGCTGGGCATCGGATGTGCTGAAGGTCAGCGGCAGTTCGATCGTGAATGTGCTGCCCTTGCCCGGCGTGCTTTCCAGCGTGATGGTTCCGCCCAGCAAGTGGGCCAGCTCGCGCGAGATGGAGAGGCCAAGGCCGGTGCCGCCATATTTGCGAGCGATGCCCCCATCGGCCTGGCGGAAAGCCTCGAAGATCGCTTCCTGCTGGTCCTGCGCGATGCCGGGGCCGGTGTCGCGGACAGAGAAGGCCACGCGGCCGGGCGTGCCGCGATCGACGGTCAGCGATACTTCGCCCTTATCGGTGAACTTGATGGCGTTGGAGAGGAAGTTCCGCAGCACTTGTTCCAGTCGCAGCGGGTCGGTGTGGACTTCCTCAGGCGCATCGGTCTCGGCCACCATGGAAAGCGTCAACCCCTTCCCGGTGGCGGAAGCGGCAAAGGCGTTCTCCAGCTTGGCGAGCAGCGAATTGATCGGCACCTGCTCCGGCTCAAGCTCAAGGTGCCCGGCCTCGATCTTGGAGATATCGAGCACGTCGTTGATCAGCGTCAGCAGGTCATTGCCGGAAGATTCGATGGTCTCCGAGAAGCGGACTTGCTCGTCCGTGAGATTGCCGCCGCGATTGTCCGCCAGAAGCCGCGCCATGATGAGCAGCGAATTGAGCGGCGTGCGTAATTCGTGGCTCATGTTGGCCAGGAATTCGCTCTTGTAGCGGCTGGCCTGTTCCAGCTCCTCTGCCTGGGTGCGCAACTGCGTCTGTGACCGGGCGAGTTCGTCGCGCTGCGCTTCCAGTGACTGGCTGTGCTCTTCCAGTTGTGAATTGAAGCGTTCCAGTTCGGCCTGCTGTTCTTCCAGTTGCGCCTGCGATTGCAGCAGCAACTTGCTCTGCGCTTCCAGTTCATCGTTGGTGGCGCGCAGTTCCTCGCTCTGGTTCTGCAGTTCTTCCGCCTGCTGCTGGGTTTCGGCCAGCAGCTGCTCCAGCCGGGCGCGATAGCGGGCCGCGCGCAGGGTGATGCCCAGCGATGCGCTTACGATGTCCAGGAAGGTGGCAAGGTCTTGCGGGCGCGCGTCGGGACTTTCCAGGAAGCCCAGTTCAAGCACGGCATTGATGCGATCTTCGGATTTGGTGGCGCCGATCACCAGCCGCGCGGGAGTGGCGCGGCCGAGGGCCGAGCCGAACGCCAGATAGCCGCCGGGCACATTGTCGACACTGGTGGTGCGGCCGTGGCGGGCGACATCGCCTAGCAGTCCCTCTCCCGGTGCTACGCGTGCGGGCAACTCGGCCTCCGCCGGAACGCCCCAGGCGGCCACTTTGACGAAGCTGCCGTTCTCCTCCGCATAGATGGCCCCGGCGATGGCGCCGAAACGTTCGCCCATGAAGGCAAGAATGCGGCTGCCCAGTTCGTCGAGCGTCAGGCTGCCAGCCGTCGTGCGGGCCAGGTCGCTTTCGCTTTCACGCAGCCATTGCTGGTGGCGATTGGCGTTGCGGTAGCGGATCAGCACGAAGCCGATTGACGCGATCAGTAGGTTGGTCACGCCGGAAAGAGAACGGTTGGTCAGCGCAATTTCCGGCCCCAGACCCTGCGGTGCAACGAAGTAAGCGATGAACGCACATCCGATGCCGGCAAAGGCAGCCAGCAGAGGAGTGACTGGCCGGCGCGCGACATAGGCGATCACCGTTGGAAGCAGGTACAGCACGCTCACACCCGTACCTAGCGGCACCATGATGTCCGCGATCAGGCAGAGTGCCAGCACGCCAAGGATGGTAAGCGCAAGTTGCGATTGGGGATTCAACGGGCTGCTGGAATTCATTTGCGATCTCAGGGGCGGAAGACAGGCAGGGGTTGGACCGCACTCTCCCCAACAAGACGGCCCCCGGATCAGAACCTCTAACGAACGAAATTCCGATCGGTTCCGGCAAGTGGCGGGGGAATTTCACGTTTCTGTCCAGCGCGGGACATCGCGCGGCGTTAGGTCCTGATCCTAAGCCTTTGGCAGCCCCATTCGCCAGCGCTGGCGACGGGGGAATCGGATCGGGTCCGGTTTCGGAGAGGGCGAAGGGTTTACGCCGATCCCGCTGCGGTTTAGTGCTGCGGGCAAATGGATTGGTGCTGATGGCGGGAACGAAAATCGCAGCGGAACGGCGCATGGGGCCGCCGGGATCCGACAACTGGCTGGCCATGCTGGACGGCGCGGAAACGATCCTTCGCGAAGAGGGCCACGCCGCCTTGACCTCTCGCCGCGTGGCTGAGCAGATCGGTGTCAAGCAGCGCCTCGTCTACTACTATTTCCGCACGATGGACGATCTCATCATAGAGACGTTTCGCCGCCTGTCGCAGCGCGAACTGGCGCGGCTGGAGGCGGCGCGCGTCTCCGCTCTGCCGCTTCGCGAAATCTGGGACGTGTGCATTCACACCACTGACGTTCGCTTAGTATCCGAATTCATGGCGCTGGCCGCACGCATCGATGCGCTGGGCAAGGAAGTGATTCATTTTATCGAGGCGTCACGGCGGATTCAGACGGAAGCCATCGCCAAGGCCGCCGCGGCGCAATCGGTCACGCTGCCGATCCCCGCAGATGCGCTGGCGATCATGGCGACCAGTCTGGCGCTTACCATGACGCGGGAAAGCGAGTTGGGCGTCAGCATGGGCCACCCCGCTGCACTTGAAGTAATTACCCGCATCTTGGATTCGCTCGAACCGAACTGACGCGGCCAATTCGCCGGCGTAAGTGGCGCCCGCACAACGCACCGGCGATTGTTGGGCGGTGCGAGTGCGCGCCGATTGCGAGGCGGCCGGGCTTGAAAGTGGCTAAATTCGTCACTTTATTAGCATGATGATCGCAATGGCCTTCGATCAGGCGCAACTCGGCCAAATTGACCGTTCCATCGGGCTCTCGCTAGACATCGGTTGCAGTTCGGCGGGCACTCACGCTCGCCCCCATTCACGACAGGATGACAGGCAATGGCAAGCCGGATCGGGAAAGAGATTTACGTGGTGGCCATGCCCGGTAATCGGTCGTGACCGGCGCCGGGCCGCGGATCGCGCCGCTTCCGCAGGCGGAATGGACCGACGATGCGCGTGATGTCTTCGCCTATTGGGAGGGGGAAGAGGCGCGGCAGAACGGTTCGCGGTCGAACACGATGATGACGCTTGCCAACCATCCTCGACTGGCGATCGCCTCGCTCGACCTGGGCCGCTACTTTATGCTCGAATCCGGGCTTGGCGCGCGCCAGTTGAAGCTGTTGATCCTGCGCGTGGCCCATCGATATGGCTCTCGATACCAATGGGCGCACAACGCCCTGGGCGCCCAGCAACTGGGCGTCAGCGATGCGGAGATCGAGGCTGTTCGCACCGGGCCGGGCGATCCGATCTGGAACGAGACGGACCGCCTCTTCTTCACCGCGATCGATGAGATCGGCGACGGCGGAAAGGTTTCGGACCACACCTGGAGTGGGTTGGAAGCAGCGATGGATCGACGGACTTGCATGGATCTGGTCCATGC